>Ga0209149_1000623_pt1 | contig 15346 bp, 8 predicted proteins | sample WorMetTyACAVOLI2_FD_187423 | JGI IMG/M metagenome (GOLD analysis project Ga0209149, IMG submission 187423) | Marine gutless worms symbiont microbial communities from Max Planck institute for Marine Microbiology, Germany - Olavius algarvensis... ... | reverse complement strand
CGAACTGTGGGGGCCAATTTGCACGAAAGTTTGATACAATGTACCTGAAATATCGTGCATTCTAAGCCCGCTTTTAGTTTTCCGAAAAGTTGCTTAGAATTTGAACGCGAGCTGTTTTGCCGGCCTGGCGGTCATTTTTCTGCTCAATTTGGGGCACATTTTGGGGGCTAACGCCCCATATAGGAAGCATTTTCAAACGGGTCATATTTCAAATAACAGCCACCTCGACGACCTTTCGATATTGGTACTGGTTGTGGCAATCGGATGTAAGGTCTAGCCGGGAAGGCGACTGAAAGAAAAATAATAAATTAAAAAAACCCCACCGTCGAAAAATATAATAGGCGCATCTGCGATGGCCTATAATAAAATTTTTAAAACCGATGAACACGAAATATGTAAACAGTCCAGTAGTCCATGAGGGAGTCCAGAGCGCACCATGGCTTACAATGAGAAGGATAAATCCTTGAAAGGTGTGCGTTCAACCTGGAGTGAAGGAGTTAGGGAGTAACGGATGACGAGAGTTGTGACAATGAATAGATGAGATGACAAGTGAATAAAGAATAAATCAGAAAGAGCCAGCCCATTGGTGAAGCGGACGAAGTGAAGTCAGGAAGTTGATTCCACCAGAGAAGAGATGATTCTTGTGACGCTGATTGCTCAGTTATTATGAGTGGAGCTTTGTTGAGGCAGCTGGAAGGGTTGACACGCATCATAGAGACAATGTGCCAGACGGTAAAACCAACTTTTCTCAGTGAAACGCAGCTCTATTCTTTCTCATAGTCTGTATGCCGTCAACGGTCTGCCTGACCGTATGGAACAACAGAGCCTCTGTGAATATCACACAGTTCATTGGCAGGTTATAAACACACCCTGAAGACGCGCCTGTTCACTTTTGAATAGTAGCAGCCGTCGACTGGCGCTGCTGTGACTTATTGCGCCAAATACAAGTGGCATTACTTACTTACATACGAGTGGTGATGGCTGAAGCGGTATAGAGTGGTGGGAACTGTAACTGTCAGTGCGTGTAGACGAGTGTTGTCTTAGCATTTCAGTACGAAAGTTTCCACGAATGTTTGTAAGGGTTGTGCGCATTAAAAGTGAAAATTTTATAAAATTATGCTGATCTGTTTAGAAAAAAAGTAAAGTACGTGGATTTGTATATCGCATTCGCGAAGCGCCTCTACTGCACTACCACTTACCGTAATTCGGCGCTGATCTCCCCAAGCCAATCTGACAGCCAGGCATTCAGCGAACACTGTGAGATTATGGATACGGGTTGGTGTATTACGCGATATGCCTGTTTACTTCCCCCGCTTACGCCGGGTACTCATTCAGCCTGGCCAGACTCAGGCTGAGTAGGCCTTGGTGCCTGGCTGCGCGCCAAGGTGGTTTACCCGTGCAAAGACGGTCACCCACCTAGGCACTAACCGGGCATAGCATAGAGTAACTTGATCAGCCGGAACGTGTTACCACTTACCGCTACGCTAAACCGGCAAAACACAGAAATACAGAGTACGATGTTGTGTTGTGATTGACTGATGTCAGTTCTTAGAGCACATCTCGGAGATCCAGGCGCAGCAGCAGCACCGCGACGAACAAGCCTACCACGACGCCGAGTTACAGCTGCAGCGGCCACGGACATCAGCGCGACTGTGACTGTGACTGTGTCACCTGCATCATCAACTTCATCTTCATCATCACTGATGACTGACTCCGCTGCATGTTGTAGAGTCCGCCGCTACTTGCAGTATTAGGCCTATAACGTTATCGTTGACATTCACCGTATCACCGTCACGTTTCATTGGCTTGTTTGTAAACAACGATACATCTCATTCTGCTATTCCGATTGTTCCTCATTTATCATGACCAGACGCACATATTACTGTATTTATGGACTATTTTGTCGCTACTGGACGTTGTTAAAACTAGCACTTCCCGTGTTTTGAATCGATTCACTACATTTTCAACAGAAGCAGTATTTGTTAACAGTATTATCGTGCGTGTATCAAGGTCGTCGTCGTGATTTCTCATTGTAAACAGCAGTTTTTGACTGACAACATCTCAACATCACGTCAGTATCTATCGTATATAGTCAGTGTTTTCACTAAGATGACACTAGTGTGAACGCGACTATCATCTTTACAAACACTGTAGACGTATTCCTGGCGTGCGACTGTAAACAAACAAGTGTGGCACGTTTATTGGTCCACGAGTAAGCCCCCGCCGCTAGCATAAATTTCACGGGGGGGAGGGTGAAGGAAACATCTGGAACAGCCATGCCGCGGCGACTCAGCACAGGTTTCAGGAGACAGACGAACAAAGGAAGAGACAAACAGATGAACATCACCATCGTGTAAAGCTTTTGCGGTGGCACAACGCTCACTGACCGACGCACACTGTACAGGGTGCGGCTAAAAACGTACCCAGACGAAAACTGCAATTTCTCATAAACGGCTTAGTATTTCAGTACGAAATTTTCCACACTTATTTGTAAGGGTTGTGTGCATTAAAAGTGAAAATTTTATAAAATTCTGCTGATCTGTTTAGAAATGACAAACCTGAAATACAGAGTATGATTTTTTGCAAGTCGCCAATGTTTTTACAATTTTTGCACATTTATTACGGTTGAGTACCAGCAAAACAGTGATATCATTATTGACGTCATAGATTACGTTTAGTGCTGTGTTTTGTCCAAACCATCCATCCATCCATTTATTGATAATGGAAGGACCCGAAGGCCACTAACACCGATAAAATGCATGGAAAAGTGAACTGTGTGAGCTGTTTATAAAAATAATTTTACTTCTGTTAGTACTATAGGTAACTTTACTGTTATTAGTACTGTGCGTAAGATATCATATGAAGACAAAATGCGCATTTAAACGCTACGTGAAATGGGCTTTGGGTACAAAGCTACTGTTGCAAAATTTCCTACAAAACTGTCTTTGGCCTAAATAATCTTAAATTAATGTCGTCATTTCTATACAGATTAACACAATTTTATACAAGGAGCTCAGCTGTCGCAGAGAGACCGCGCGCGCTTCGTGTCATTGAATAATTTGCTAAGTGACTCAAGGTCATTCAAAATGACACTGTTGAGTAGGGCGTTGTAAGTCCCTATTAGTTTCTCATTCAAACTATGTCTGTGTGTCGAACCGTTTGTGAGATATTCAGCGTCGAAGAATGGCGCAACCTTGAAACTGAAGGCATGGGTCGTCCAAGGTCATTGAAAATGGCGCCGTTCGATAGATCACATGCGACTTTCTATTGTTCGGCCATTGTAAGTATAGCTGTATGTTGTGCCATTTTCAAGTTATTTGATGTTGAATAATCGTGACCTTGAAAAGGTCATTCAAACTGGTACCATTCGAAAGATTAGGGGCGGTTTCCTATTCGCCTTCCATAGTAACTATGGCCGTATCTTTAACCGTTTATGAGATATTCAGCGTCAAAGTATAGCGTGACCTTGAAAACTGGGTTAGGGGTTGTTCAAGGTCATTGAAAATGGGGCTGTTCGATAGACCATATACGACTTTCTATTGGTCCGCCATTGTAAATATAGCTCTATCTGGTAGTTTTTGAGTTAGTTGACGTTGAATGATATCATCACCTTGAAATCTGGGTTAAAGGTCATTCAAACCGGTACCGTTCGAAAGCTTGGGTGCGGTTTCCTATTCGCCTTCCATAGTAACTAAGGCTCTATCTTGCATCAGTTCCGAAATAAAGCCCGATATTGGTCGGAAATCGTGATTTTTCATACCCCCTTGCATTCGGCGCCCCCGTTAGGGGGTCTCCGTCGGAATACTGCCATTCCGTATGGTATGGAAAAACTAGAATGATGGGGTTACCTGATGGTGAAAAAACTTTGGTGAGGATATGTATAACCGTTTACACACAATACCAACGTGTGACGGACGGACAGACAGACATCTTGCTACGGCATAGTCCGCGCTATGCATACGCGTCGCGCGGTAAAAATGTGCACTAGTAATACAGTCAATCCTTGAGAATAATCTACAAAAGTTCGTATTTATCTGATGAGTTCTGAGAAATTGCAGTTTTTGTCGGGGGACGTTTTTTATCCACACGGGGGACGTTTTTTATCCACACCCTGTACATCGTGCTGTTTCATATCACGTTATGTTGTCGTACACGTGTGTTTGTTCACGTGTTCAAGACTAGATTGGTCGACGAGACAAAGTGGCGACTGATGACGTATATAGCAGTGTGATCTAGGGAGATTGAGGTTTAGTCATACGGTTAGACGTAACGATAATTTGTCTGCAGCAAGAAAGTCTGCAATATGAAAAATTCACCTATCCTGCACACGGAGTGCCGCCAGTGCACTACAACAACAAGAAAAAGGTAACGGTAAAGGAGGGCCATACTCTGAATGAGCGTAGGTGGGGTGCTCATCTCCCTTTCATAGGCCGTTGAGCCCGTAGGTGGATAAACCACTATTGTCTGTGACGCATGGCCAGTGCGACGCCAGACCTACGGTTACCTTCCCAGCCTAAGCTGGTACTCACAATGCCTACCCACAGAGGGATGGCCAGGCTGAGTTGACCTGGGTAGCTGGTTACATACCGAGATAGTTTACGGTTACCCGCCCGAAGACGGTCACCCATCCAGGCACTAACCGGGCCCATCGTAGAGTAACAACGTTGATCGAGACCAACGCGTTACCATTAAGCTAAACCGCCAACCACCAACAAGAGGGCGTGGCTAACGACCCGTCGTCGATCTTACTGTCCCCGTAAAGTAGCCACTAATCGTCGTGTTGCCTAGTCTAGTTGTTCTGGTGTAAAATGAGTTGCTGGAGTTCGTCAGCTGAGCGACTGAGGAACGCCGCAGACTCGCGATACCCGGCGATTAACTGTCGTATTGCAGACACTTCAGCGGCGTCGAGACGCGTCTCGCCGACTGGCGCCACGCAGTCCGTCACACCAGCCACGGTCGCAGCTGACGCACCACAGCACGCCACCGCTGACGCTGCTGCTGCTGCCGGTGATGAGGATGAGGATGCGCTATGTGACGAGTCTTTCTTGACGCTCAGATCTGTCGGCGCTGAACGACAAAAAAACGTAAAATTGATGTCGTTACACCGTTGAGACTGCTTCACTACGTCACTGACATGACACGGCGTAATGCGAGATTGACATAAACCGCAGTTAAACATATTCACCAACCAATTCGCAATCTTTGTATGGATTCAAAATTTAAAATATTTTTCGTGTGATTTAATTCTGAATGTTTGTTTATTAGGTAATGAAATTAATGAAAATTTCTTTCACGGTCTAATAGTCATCTTAGAGTCGTACTGTTACGAGCATAACTGCGTCAGTCCACTAATGGACGACGTACACAAGGTGATGATCTGATAATGACACTGATTACCATGCAACGGTCCACGACGTTGTCTGACTGAGGAAGACAGGAAACTGTTCAAATAGACGAGATCAAGCTATGAAAGTCTGACGGTACTTTGCACGTACACGGTACACGACGTGTTGAACGTACCAGTTTGCATGAGAACGTTGGCGTCGCAGTAGGCCGAGAAGAGGACATTACTGGGAGCACAGATATCGTAGCGGTGTCCAGTCCAGCGCAGCGTGCTGGCGGCCAGTGTGAGCTGCGGTTGAGACGCTGACGTGGTGCTGGTGAGTGCTGACAGCGAGGTGGTGGCGCTGCTGGCTGCCGCGAGCTGGCGCGTGTGTGACGTGAGTTCCAGTGGTTGATCGTCGTCGTCCTGCGAACACGCCGTGTCGGTCGACGACGGCGACGTCTTGTGAGTGTTGTACGACGATGGGTGCATGACGCTGTTGGCCAGCACGTGAGTGACGGGTGACGACGATGACGACGATGTCATGCGCACCATGTCAGCCGCCTGAGTCGACATTCAACGACTGTAACTGCATTAATAATGTCTCAGGTAGACTGCCTGCCTTGATTAAATCAGTTACGTAGCGAGGGCTGGCGGGTTGGGTAATGTGGGGCCAATGTTGTAAGTCGCACTCCTCCGCGTTTACATTCATATGGCTTATGCTCGTCCTGGATCCGCCACTGGCCAACTGGCCCTGTGTACGCCACTGGCCCATCGTCCTGGGTGCATCACTGGCCGTTTCGCCCGGCCCTGGGTCGTTTGTCTGCGTGTTGATGCGGATCAGTATCTGACTGCATCAGTCACGGTGGTCCAAAATAAACAGGGCCGCTTGCCTGATAGCTCATAACTTTGACACGTGCAGGGTGTTTTAAAAACAGTAGCCCCCTCAAACTGTTTGGAATATTTTCACTTCACTTAAGTCTTCTTGTGTGAAATTTTACAAATTTATTGGCAGTTCATATCCACATATATCTGCGATGGGTACTCGTGGAAAAATTGACGCCATTTGATGAAATATTAAAATAAATCTACGAAAACTGGTAGATATACGTACGTGGATATGAATTGCCAACAAACTTGCAAAATTTCACACAATAAGACTTAACTTCGGTTAAGTCTTTTTCGAAGTTAAGTCTTTTTGAGTGAAATTTTGATGAAAATATTCCAAAAAGTTTTAGGGGGCTACTTTTTGAAACACACTGTAGATAAGTCACTGCACACGAAATTTAGCACATTAACTGCCACTTGTCTAGATCATTGCTGCCACGCTTGTTTTCATCAACGGTACAGCGCCACCTAGCGAAAGAAAGTATCTCAACCTTTCCCTGTTCAACAGTGCCACGTAGTCGGAAATTAAAACAAATGCACCATGTCATTATTGTCATTATTATCATCATTATTATTATTAGTCGACAACTATAGCCTCACTCTGTACATATGAATGGATAAAGAAGTGAAAGCTGTTTGACGCATGTCTGAAGTTGGATATTATTGCGGCTAATATGGCTAGTAGTCTCTCTAATAGGCCTACTGACCAAAGATATTAATAGACCGTACGGTCTATTAATATCTTTGCTACTGACCGACAAAGCTTCAAGACCCATGCGCATGCGCTTGGCGTTGTTGCTCTCGTTCTCGCACGCCTGCGCCAGTATCGACTCGGCTTCTGGTGACGTGAGATGTGGTAGCGCCGTCTGCCGGCCCTGACACAACACATCAATCAGACCACCATCAGTAGGGCAGGCTACATGTAGCAGCACCAGCACAGCAGACTCGTCGCACAATTTACCTTTCTTCAGCCATGCAAAATTGTGTTCAAAGAAACCGTTGTCTGCTCTGCAGGTCTGCTAAACTACCTTTTATTAATTATTACCGCTCCCCGTCTTTCTGTATCGCTCGCTTAATATTAGCGTGGCAACCGACAGAACGTTAAAGTTAATCGAGTAGACGAACAGAACTATCACCTGCGGTGAGTCGGGAAGATCCTTGCACTTACGAAGTCTACGACACGACTTGAGGTAAGTGCGTATACGCTTGCGAGAGCGAACGTGGAACTCGGGGAATTGGCGATCACACGCCTCCAATATCGCTTGAATCTTGTCCTTGGGTTGTTTGGAGATCGGCGACACGCGGTCAAGATTTTCGTCGACAAATAGTCGCACGAACATCTGCAACACCGACAATAAAAACAAGAAGCTCAGCTGTCGCAGACAGACCGCGCGACGCTTCGTGTCACTGAATATTTCGCTAAGTCACTCAAGGTCACTCAGTGTCATTCGAAATGACACTGTTGAGTAGGGCGTGTGTAAGTCCACATTAGCACATTAGTAGACCTATTCCATTGAAACTATGTCTGTATATGTCGTACCATTTCTGAGATATTCAGCGTCATAGAATGGCGCGACCTTGAAACCGGGTGTAGGGGTCGTTCAAGGTCATTGCAAATGGCGCCGTTCGACAGAATCATGTACGACTTCCTATTGGTCGGCCACTGTAAGTATAGCTCTATGTTGTACCCACAGCCTCCGCATTTTTGACAAAAAGTGTCACCGCCGTAATCATCCCCAAAAATGGCGCCCGTAGATAAGTAGAGCCTCCGAGATAACCGCCTGCTATTCGATCGCGAACTTCACCTTTAACTTGACATTAATACATTGCAGCAATTAAATATTCGTTCGCGCAAGCAATCGAAATATTGCCGAAAATTAGCGCGTTTAAACAATATTACTTACGTAAGCAGAAACTTGTTTTCTGTGCGCGTGATACTGTGACGTTGCTGTTAAGTGGCGTAAGGTATTCCTCCGCCCAATAGCTGGCAGCTGCTCGTCTTTCCAGAAAATTTAATATTCTATTGTCTATGCGTCTTTCGAAATATCCGCCATTTTTCGGGATGATAATTTTGATAAAATTCGTCGGATCGTCGCAATGTATCTATGATACTGCCTCTAGAAATTTTATATTAGTATCTATATGTTTGTACCATTTCGAGTTATTTGACGTTGAATAATCGTGAGTGACCTTGAAATCTGGGTTATAGGTCATTGAAGGTCATTCAAACTGGTACCATTTGAAAGCTTGGGTGCGGTTTCCTATTCCCCTTCCATAGTAACTATGGCCGTATCTAGGGATTGCGATCCCGGTATTTCCCGGATACCTTTTCTCAATCCCGGGATCCGAGATTGAGGAATTTGTAATCCCGGGATCTCGCCGGGATTATAGCTTGGCAGAAATGTATCAACCTGCACGCGGGAAAAATGTCGGTTTTCATTGCACAGCCACCACCTTAGTCCACCTGGCGAGTATATATAACGTAATTGAGAGTTTTTTGAGACTAAACAAAAGATACTACAAAGAAACCTTAGAAGTTTTATCACTGTTAAGGCCCATTGTTTAATGACACATCTAAAACAGCAAAAATCACTTGGTTTCTTCTAGTACTCCAATGGGCCGTAGATGTAATAGAAGTCATATATTACATCCATGGCCCAGTGTTGCTTGGACGCGACCACCCAAGAGTCGTCTCAATCGGTCCAATCGTAAGAGGAGTTATAGCATTTCCAATATTGGGAACATGATGGGATGCGACCACCAAAGTTGCGTCCCAGTCTGTCCATTGGCAGGCGAGTTATGGCATTTCGAATATTTTCCAACAACGACCGTCATTGCTGTCCGAATTTGCTGTTGTATACCGAATTTCATCAAAATTGGTTCACGCGTTCGGCCTCCAGACGCCCATAACTGCAGAATGTTCAATGCGCCGTTGCTATGCAACGGCCGTTGCCATCGCAACCGCATCATGGCGGACATGTCGAGAACATGATGGGATGCGATCACCCAAGTTGCGTCCCAGTCGGTCCATTGGTAGGCGAGTTATGGCATTTCAAACATTTTCCAACATGGCGGCCGTCCGCCATTTTGAGTTTTAAAAGTTTTAATATTTGATCATGTGACCGTCATTGTGGTCCTAATTTGCTGTTGTATACTAAATTTCAACAAAATTGGTTCACGCGTTCGGCCTCCAGACGCCCACAACTGCTGAATGTCCAGTGCGCCGTTGCTGGGCAACGGCCGTTGCCATGGCAACCGCATTATGGCGGACATGTCGGAACGTGATGGGATGCGACCAGCCAAATTTCGTCCCAATTGGTTCATTGCTAGGTGAGTTATGGTATTTCCAATATTTTCCAACATGGCGAACGTCCGCAATTTTGAATTTTAAAAATTTTAATATTTGATCACGTGACTGTCGTTATGGTCCTAATGTGCTGTTGCGTACCAAATTTCATCGAAAATTGGTTCATGCGTTCGGCTTCCAGACGCCCATAACTGCAGAATAAAATGCGCCGTTGCTATGCAACGGCCGTTGCCATGGCATGATGGCAACCGCATCATGGCGGACATGTCGAGAACACGATGAGATGCGACCACCCAAGTTGCGTCTAAGTCGGTCCATTGGTAGGCGAGTTATGGCATTTCAAATATTTTCCAACATGGCGGCCGTCCGCCATTTTGAGTTTTAAAAATTTTAATATTTGATCATGTGACCGTCATTGTGGTCCTAATTTGCTATTGTATACTAAAATTAAACAAAATTGGTTCACGCGTTCGGCCTCCAGACGCCCGTAACTGCTGAATGTACAATGCGCCGTTGCTAGGATGACGTGTCGCGGACACAATGACATGCGACCACCCAAGTTTCATCCAAATCGGTCCATTGATAGGCGAGTTATAGGGTTTCCAACATTTTGCAATATGGCGGCCGTCCGCCATCTTGAATATGAATTTTGTATTTCTAGACCACCCACGAAGTCAACTATGTGGTTCGATTACCCTGTCAAAAGTTGGTATCGATCCGATATTCCCCGCCGGAGATATTACATTTTATAATTTTGCCAGTTTGGCTAGAAAATGCCTAAATACGCCCCCTTTTGGGGGTTCTGAACCCCTTAATATTGTGGGTCGTCATCCAAACCACCAAAAGGCACATCCTTAGGTGACGACGCGTCATTTAAGCCATAAATGGTTAAAATGCGTCCAGGGCTTCGACCTGGGCGGAGTTCCGAGAAAAAAAGTATAACCAGGACAGGACAACAAAAAAGTCACAAAAGCGTAATATTTCACATATTTGGGGGAAAGCTGCCCGTAAAGATATTGCAATGAAATTTGGCTCAGGGGTAGATGTCCTCGAGGTAGTTACGTGGGCAGAGTTTGATCTTGAAAATTTAATGGGTGTAAATTTTACAGGGGGTTAAAATTTGGGCTTCTCCACTGACTTTGCCTATGGGCCTTAACATAGTGTAGCGCTACTGCGCTACCTGTGATGAAGAAAAATATTTCATAGTTTAATTACTCGTTGTGTATTCACGCACGCGTGTCGCGGCCGTTGCAAAAATACAAACCTTTTTACAGAACTCGGTATAACTGCAATATATATCAAAATTTTTGATAAGATCACATTCAAAACGCTGTCAATGTCTCTGTCTCTCTCACTCACTCTCATTTGCGCTAATCAAACTGACGAATCCTTTGCAGATGAGTTTAACCCTTTATGGGCACATTAAAACCGCAGAGAAACGCACCGTTATACAGCAATACAGTGATTGGTACACTGGCCGTTGATGGGTGGGCTGTTACATTTGGTACAGCGAGGAGGGGAATGGGCGGGCTGTCCCCTATCCAGGCCCCTCTTCACTGTACCAAATGTAACAGCACACCAATCAACTGTCAGTGTACCAACTTTGTATTATCGGATGTGGCACTACAATTGCCCTTGCACTATAAAGGGTTAAAATATGAATTGACTGACCGAAAGATACTTAGAATATACGCGTCAAAAACAAAGGAAATTAAATAGATTCACAGACTTAACCCTCTCACAAACAACATGTTGTCCCGGCAGCTCTTGGGCACTGAACAAGTGTCAAAATGTAGGCTACGTTGCTCAGTACATATGGTCATCTCATCGTTGTCTGTTAGAGGTCTGAGGTCATGTCCATAGATAGCCATGTTGAATCGTCGATATGCTACTTACTAAACAGGTTACAGCACGTCGGGTTTAGTGAGAAAAGTTTGGCTAACAGGCCATTGTAATATCGCGTGTCTCGTGTGCCTTGCCAGCTTGTATGCTAGTATCGTCAACTATCTCAGTCAGACACTGGTCGCCTCAACCTATTCTTTAGTCAGGCACAGCTTTACTAGTCAAATTTACACTGTAAACCAGTTTACAGAGACAGCTGACAGAAAAAGAAAGTAAATTTTGTGACGGATTTATAAGCATTTAGTGGACAATTTTTCAATCCCGAAATCCCGGGATTGGACGCTGCCAATCCCGGGATTACGGGATTGAAGTATTCGGCCGGGATCCCGGGATTGCAATCCGTAGCTGCATCTTTAACCGTTTATGAGATATTCAGCGTCACAGAATAGCGTGACCTTGAAAACTGGGTCAGGAGTTGTTCAAGGTCATTGAAACTGGCGCAATTCGATAAACCATATACGACTTTCTATTGGTCCGCCATTGTCAATATAGCTTTATCTTGCACCGTTTTTGAGTCATTTGACGTTGAATAATATCGTGACCTTGAAACGTGGGTTATAGGTCACTCAAGATTATTCATACTGTTACCATTCGAAAACTTGGGTGCGTTTTCCTATTCGCCTTTCATAGTAACTATGGCTCTGTCTTGCGTTATTTCCGAGATAAAGCGATATAGCCTACTGGTTAAACATCGTGATTTTTTCACCCCCCATGCATTCGACACCACCGTTAAGGGGTCCCCGTCGGAATATTGCCATCCTGTTTGGTACGGAAGAACTAGAATGATGGGGCTACCCGCTGGTGAAAAACATTTAGGATATGTATTTATAACCGTTTAGACAGAATACCGGCGTGTTATGGACGGACAGACGGACAGACAGACTATGCCGTGCATCTTGCACGGCATAGTCCGCGCTATGCATACGCGTCGCGCGGTAAAAACGACCCGTCTGCGTCTGTCAGTCAACGGTGATTTCTCCGTCTTATAGGCCTGTATAATAATACATCGCTTGTCACTGGAAGTAATCTGTTCATACAGACGACGGCCTGTAATCATCTTAGCTGGCGGTCACCAAATGCGCGAGATGATAGGGCAAAGACCGAGACTCGTCACTAGGCCTACATGTAGACAGACCAGTAGCAGTAATATAACTGTTCTTCCGTTCAGGCCCATATAAGCAGTGGCGTAGCCAGGGGGACATTGCTGCATGTCCCCCCCCCCGTCGTCACACGGGTAAAATTTTTAAGAGCAGTAGATTTGGATCTGTTACTACTGGCTATGACACTCTACTGAAATTCTGGTCTGCATGGTTTACTGCATGAGTATGAACTGCATGCGGTGATATGACAGTGCAATAGGCCTATAGAGTGCAGCAAAATCAGTTCCTAGTCATTTTAGTTCATTTACGCTGTTTTGTTGTGATCTGTTTGACTTCTTTCTTTGTTTTCAACACGTTTCTGTGTTTTCTAGTCTGTAGTCTCAGTGTATGTCTGTCTACAGAAGTATCGATAACTGTGTTAGTTTTCGTTGTGTTGTATATTTTTGCTTATTTTCTCCGTTAAAAGACCGTTATGCATTCAGTATATGTCTCCAGCTTCTGAGGGCTTCGCCCCCAGACCCCCACTGGGGCTCTGCCCCTGGACCCCGCTGGGGGACCTCCGTCCCCCAGACCCCGTGTTTTGTCCCCCCCCCTAGCAAATTTCTGGCTACGCCCCTGCATATAAGGGCAAATAGCCTTATAAAACCAACGAACCTCAGAACTTCAGGAGTTTACAAGAAAAGTTGATCAGGACAATTGTGAATGTAAATTTATGATATCTGCTGATAAATGAATTATAGACGAGTAACGTGATAAATTTATGTACACGAAATGAACAGATTATTAAGCCGCCGCTCGCGACAGCGAGAGCGGCTTGAGCATCGATGCTGTCCATATGTTCGTCTGTCTGTTTGTTCGTCTGTTTGCTTGTGTGTCGCCAAAATGCAAAAAAACGCGATTTTCTGGAAAACTAAGCAATTTAGAGCTATGGTGTCTATTGACGACCTATAGGAAGTTATGTTATTGCGCTTTTCAAAGAACCCATTTTTGGATCCCTAAAATCCAAGATAGCTGAGATCCGCCATCTTGAAAATCGACATGACGTCATTTTTTCTGCCGAGGGTGGTCCGATTTAGATAAAATTTTGGAGACTGGTGCAGAATGACATGTCGACTGCGGTGATGTGGTCGAAACCGAAACCAGATGTAGAATTCCGATATGGCGGACGTTTGGGCGAATTCAATGGCATGTCATTCCAGAGCCACATGCCACATTGCAGGGTGCAGTCACCTGGCGAAATCAATGTCATGATTGTGCCACATTGCAGGGTGTAAGAATTCCATCCGCCATATAGAAAATCGTTTTTCGCCATATTTTATTTTTTTTTGTTTTTAATGCAGTTTAGGCTTTGACGAGCGGGGGCTTTCGTATCGTCTCCGATACACTTGTTTATTCAACAACAGTTTTCGTCATAAATAGCTTACGTTGAATGCTTTGAGTCTTTCAGGGTCGTAATCCTTGACATGACGTCGATTTGATGGTTTGTCGTATTCAGCATCTTTCGTTCTTGCGGTCACGTGCTTCTTGACACCTGTAGCGGTCTACGTCACACGTTAGCGTCGCAGCCGCTTTAATTATAACCTTTTATATTTATCTTTGTTCACCGAAAACGGTAGCAATAATACAGTTATAGGCCTACCAAACATATAAACAGCACGCTTAAATAAACTTAACTACGCAATTATATATACAACGCATGACATAAAGACCATTTCGCTACAACATAACTTATACATTTAACTACCGGGAGGCTTAAAATTATTTACAATTTGACAAACAGTATTCTGCTACAGGTTCTGAAATTTTTCAAGCCGTTTCTTCAGAAGAGTACTAGGCATATCAAAACAGAAAAAAAGCATCTGACATTCTTTGTCAGAGTTATCTTGTCTATCCGTTTTCTTTTTTAATTTTTTTTAGTTATTCTTTATTTTAGTCAAACGTTACTACGTTGCGTTCGCCTTATGGCATGAGCCGTCCGTTTGTCATCTGTAACGTTGCACTCCACTCAAGATTTGAAATTTTCGGCAATATTTTTGCACCATCTAATAGCTTATGGACTGGAATATCTAGCAGCCTATTAAAATTTTGATGAAAAACTCCAAGAGGGTCTAGGGTCGTGTAAGTTAAATGGAAGGGGGTGTGAAAATTGACGTTTTTCGACAAATATCTAGCTTTATTTCGAAAACGGTACAAGATAAGGCCATAATAAATGTATACAAAACGTTACAGTGGCAGACGAATAGGAACTGCGATCTATCAAAATGTCGTTCAAACTTCTAATGACTTTGAGTGACCTCTAGCCTAGATTTGAAGGTCACGCCAATATTCTACGCTGAATATGTCAGAGGTACAAGATAGGCCTACAACGGATATATAAAGACCTTACACACGCCCTCGTCCGTGTAATTGGGAATGATCTTGAACGATATTGAGTGACTTGCAAAATTTTTAGTTCATAAGCAAGCTGTGCCGGCGGTTGCCTAAATCAAGTACGGTGTTAGCGACAGTACTATCATTATCAGACGATCACAACAAGCAACAAAGTAATAAAAATATTACATTTCTGTACCGTACACTGTCGCTTTTCAGTTCAGCGGTTAGTTTTGTAATGTCGTAAGTTTTCGTTTAAATATACTCTTTATAGCATTCTAGGCTTTCTAATAAAAATTTTCCAACAACGTGGTTTGAAGGTTATTCCAACAAGAAACTGATTAGTAAGTAAGCAAGAGTATTTATAAGGCGTACTAATCAAAAAGTCACGATGCGCCCCCACTACGCCGAAAAAGTCGCGATTCGCCAATGAGATAGCCGAACGTTGCGGGGATG
>Ga0209149_1000622_pt1 | contig 15355 bp, 8 predicted proteins | sample WorMetTyACAVOLI2_FD_187423 | JGI IMG/M metagenome (GOLD analysis project Ga0209149, IMG submission 187423) | Marine gutless worms symbiont microbial communities from Max Planck institute for Marine Microbiology, Germany - Olavius algarvensis... ... | reverse complement strand
CATGCCGCATTCGCTATACTATCGCTGCGTTTGTGATAACTAGAGTACGATCGATTCAACAAAGTCGAGGCTTCCACAGCGATCTTCGGCCTTATGTGACCTTAACCTTTGACCTCTTGACCCCAACGTTGATTGTTTCATGCCCTTGTTATTGGACCACTTGTGCAAATTTACACCAAAATCGGTTCACTTTTTTCAAAATATCATGTTCACACGATTGGTAACAGACGAACGGACGACAGAAGGGACAGGTTGAGAACATTATGCCCCGCCCGCCAGTCCGGCCCAAAGACCTTATATAAAAATATTTTTATATAAGGTCTTTGGTCCGGCCTGGTAGACACATAAAAACGTTGCTCAGCGGCTGAGAAAAAATACAGACACATAGCTTTCGCGTTGCTTGAGGTGGACCTACGTGCGTTCGCCAGCCGCTGAAGCTCTCTTTCTCTCTCGAGCGCCTGTTGTCGGAAGATTGATGTTGTCTCCGATATTGCAGTCCTACTGCGCGTAAGAGCGTCATTAACTTGTCGCTGCTGTGTCGTTCCGCTGCCGCTGCAGTTCTTTGCACTCTCACGCACCAACAAACGCTGAATTCATGAATTCATCGCTGAATTCGTCACCATTTTTCTGAACGCGTCTATTTTCTTGGTTTTCGCCACCGTCTGTTGACGGTTTTAAGTCGACTCGGCATTGTTTAGATCTCGAATCAATTTCCTAGGCGCTGTGAACGTTTACTATGAGGTTAGGATAATATCTTCATAAGCTCAATAATCAGTGCTAAACTCGGTTTTATAGTTATCACAACTAGCTTGTTGATTGATTCATTGGTTCCTTGATTGATTGATTGATTGATTGATTGAGTTATATGTCGGCGGTGTTGTATAGAAGAATTCGTCTAACTCTATAATGCCCATCACAACTATGTATCCTTTAATGGGCGCTAGTGCCACATTGAATAATATGAAGTTGGTACACTGACCGTTGATTGGTGGGCTGTTACATTTGGTACAGCGAGGACGGGACCGCCCAGGCCCCTCATTGCTGTACTAAATGTAACAGCCCACCCATTAACGGCCAGTGTACCAATCACCGTATTGCTGTATAATGGTCCGTTGCTCTGCAGTTTTAATGTGCACGTCAAATGGTTAATAATGCTTCGACTTTCGACAATATACGGTAACGTCGGGTAAATAAAAGTAGGCTACATGTATACATTTATTAAACAACAAAGGACTGGCAGGTCTCTAACATGTTGCAATAGTACGAGTAGAAACTAGCAGCCATAATGAGCAATATTACAATATTGTGGTGTGACGTTGCATTAATCGTCTCAGCTCTCCACGACCGCTACTGCTGTCGCAACAGTCTCGTAATGCAAATATGTTATATTTCCGCCGAACCAGAACATTACACCGCAGACGATGTCTCGGCATATTTACAGCAGTAAGGCACCCAATCGCAGACCGACGGCAAGAGGAGACCATGCACAGTCGGCACTGATAAGCAGGAGCTTATTACTGCGTAGTAATAAGCAGTAGGGCCTACGGTGCCGTGCGAGCACTGGCATGAGATGAGAAACGCGTAGTACATGAAAATGCTGGTCTTAAAAGTCGAAACTTTCTCGTTGTCATACAACCGGCTTATCAACAAAAACGATCATTTAACAACAAGAAACTTCAGGTTGCGATCGGAATCATGTAACAATCCTTCCGGTTAAATACGAGAGTAGAAATAATTGCTCACATATGTCGTCCGACCGTTGTAACTGACTTTCAACTATTACATTATATGCTGTATATTGATATACAGACAACTAAACCGTTTATAGTATCTGAAATGACCGTCAAAGGTCACTCGAGGTCATCGGAAATGTCATCCTTCGTTAGAACGCCTAGACTTAATCAGAGAACGGAAAAGTATATTACACTAATTTTCACGGAAAAATTGCTTAAATGACTTTGACGGTCGATGAAGGTCATTGGCGATTTCATAATTGAATAGGCCACACATCACTTTGTATATTAGTGGTCTGCAATAACCATGTGTCTATCTCATTATAACAGCGGCGTAGGTGGATTTGGGTCACCAGCGGGGTCCAGGTCCCTCCCTCCCCTCTCCTGCCCTTCTTCCCCCCTCCACTCCCCTCCTTGCCCTTAGAAGTAAGCCCCATTTCCTCCCTCTCCCATCCCTCCCCTTCCCGCCCTTAGTAGTAGGCCCCCTATCCACCCCTCCCTCCCTCCCCTCTCCTTAGAAGTAGGCCCCTTAAATCCAGCTAAAGGGCCTGGGGGAGCGCTGTAAGCTCCTCCAGCAGGGTCTGGGGCGGAGCCCCAGCCGAAATCGAATTTGGTGCATTTTAGCCTTAAAATCTGACATCTGGTGGTAACAATTTTAATAATTTTCGTGAGAAATAACTGACCAAGTTTCATGTCGTTTAAACAGTAAAGGCAAATCGGAACCAAAACTTTCCACCACCTGGATATCTTAGGTCATGGGCTGTCGTGATTTTAATTTTTGCATTGCAAAACAGTGTACCAGTTTTATGATGTTTGAAGTTTCGTGTTTCATTTCAACTATAGTGAGTGACTGATTAGAGTTATTTTTGGTACAGGGCATAGGCCTACTGGAAGTCTGAACTAGGAACCGGTTCTGCCCACCTCTTCCATTCAATAAGACAGTGAAAACTTAGCGACAGTTGCAATTCCGGATGGCAAACCTAGTTGTAATAGATACAGCAGTAGATAATGGAATGGAACATTGGGTGCGGTAGGGGTAGGTCGGGGGAGGGGAAACATCAAAATTTTCTCCTCGAATTTGCACGATTTACACAAGTCGTCCTGCCGACCTCAGGGGGGTCCGGGGGTCCGGACCCCCGGACTCCCCTGGCCAGCTACGCTGCTGATCTCATATCGTTTTTGAGATATTCAACGACGAATACTGGCGTGCCGTTGGAATCTGGTTTAGGAGTCGTTCAGAGTCATTGAAAATGACACCATTTGATAGATCACATACGACTTCCAATCAGTCTGTCATTGTAAGAATAGCTCTGTCTTGTATTAGTTTCGAGACATTTGACTTTGAAGAATATCGTGACCTTAAAATCTAGATTAGAGGTCACTCGTCCTACGAATTTATGCAAGATCTGTACATTGCTAACTCTACTGACCGGAGCTATTTTTGCCGCATTTAGTATGGGCCTGTCTATCTTGATTCACTTCTACACAGCGAGCCGCGGAAATGCGTAAGATAGTGCGTTGCGGTCGTTCAAGGTCATTACAGGTCATCAAATTGGTACCAATCGAAATTCCATGTGCGACTTCCTATTTGTCTTCAGTTATAACTATATGCTATTGCCTATCTTCTAATTTTTCCGATATTTAACGATTTGTTGGTCGAAAATCTGCGTTTTCGCCGTTATTATCCACCCAAGTGTCGATTGTAGCCATCGCAAGGGGTTCCCGTGGGGCGTATGGTATGAAAGCTGGCATAAAGCTGGCTGTCGCAAATAGGCCGGGCGATGCTTCGTGTCTGACAGTAATTAGCTTCAATACAAAATGCTGAGCGCAGTCTTTTATTGTTAGTTATATAGGCTACAGATTTGTCACTGCGTAAAACTAAATGCTGTTCTGTTGTCTTTGGCGTAACGTTGATACTTCTTGTCATAAACATTTCGTCGTCGTCTCCCGCTATCAACAAACTACGCCGCTTACTACCAGCGATAAGTGTCACAACTTGCAGGACCGTGGTCTGGCAGCGACATATTGATAACATCCGGCCGGTCGCAGTGTTGACAGCACGCAGTGAAGCCTTATATTGGTTCATAATCGCGATTTCTGCCTACCCCACCTGCAGTCGACGCCCCTGTTACGTGGGTTTTCGTCCGAATATATGCATGCCGTTTGGTAGGTAAAACTAGAAAGGCGTGGCTACCCGGTGGTGAAAAAAATTTGAAGATATATTTATTCATTTCGACAGAATGTACGAACGTGACGGCAGACAGACAGACACCGCATGGTGGCTAAGGCCGCGCCTGCATACAATCGCGCGGCAAGAACTACACCGTGTCTACATAAAAAAGGTGCCACTGATTTTTTCGCCGCAACTTTTACATATTATATTGACGGGTTTTCATAATTTTTCGTGCACAACTTCGCCAGAGAATTGCAAAGTCATTGGCGTAAAAATTTCCTGCCACACATTCGTTATGTTGTTACCATACCGTGTGAAAGTGTCAGGCACAAAAGTAACACATTTCACACAATATTAGCACTTTGCACATGTTTACATCAATCACATTTAGGGGAACCAGTATCGTTGAAACAAACAGAACACACCAGAAAGTCAGAGGCTCAAAATTTATGTTCAAAATGTCCACCATTCACGCGAACACAATGCATTCAAACGACTACACCACTGCGCAATCGCTGCCGAGGTGGTGTGGTCCAGCAGCCTCCGTCCAGTCGCTCAGCAGACGTTCTTTCAACTCCTTCACATCAAGGATCCGCGAACGGTAGAACCTCTGTTGAAGGATACCCCAGAGGCTGTAGTCCACCGGATTCAAATCTGGCGAATTGGGTGGCCACATCTCTGGAGGGATAAACTCTGGCGTCTCTCTCTGCAGCATGGTGACAGTGTCACGTGCACGGTGAACGGCATGATTTCAGTGACGTCAACATTACGTCACCAGGTAAGGGTCGTGCATGGCACGCAACGTAGAAAATTTGCCAGTATGATTAATATTCATTTGTAAAGTTGTGTACCAAAAATCATAAAACCCCTCCATATTTGTAAAAGTTATTGTGAAAAAAAATCAGTGGCACCTTTTTATGAGGACACGGTGTAGAGTTTCTGTGCTACACGACATTGATCATATAGTAATCAGTCAATACCAGCGCGTGACAGACAGACAGACGGACGGACGCGCCCAGTGGCGTCTAACCCCCCAGTAGGTACGGGAGACTGAACCCCTCCCTCTCTCCCTCCCTCTCTCCTCCCTTCCCTTCCCTTCCCCTCTCCCTTACCCTCTCCCATTTTCCCTCCCCCCAGCGTTCCCCTCCCTTTCCCCTTCCCCTCCCTTCCTATATCCCTTCCCTTAAAAGTAGGGTCCCTTAAATCCAGCTAGGGGGCCTGGGGGAGCGCTGTAAGCTCCCCCAGCGGGTTTTGGGGCGGAGCCTTAGCCGAAATCGATTTTGGTGCATTTTAGCCTTAAAATCTGACATTTGGTGGCAACGATTTTAACTATTCTTCTGAGAATCAACTGACCAAATTTCATCCCCTCCCCAGCCGACCAGGGGTCCTAATTTATTCTTAAGTTTTATCTTAACTTTTTATAAGTTCTTCTTAAGAACTGTTGAGAATTAGTAATTTTTATAAATTGCTCCTAAAATTTTCTTAAGAAAATCTTAAGCCTAAGTTCGACTTAAGAAGTTTTGAAGATCGGGCCCCAGGTAATTTTTACGAACGGGTCTCCCCTGCTGGTCCGTTAGTAACCGTTGCCGTATCTATCTAATAATCGGACGGGTTTGACCGTCTGACCGGTCTTACTGAGTACAATCTGCTCACAGCAATCCGTCCCCTCTCACCCGTCTCCCCAGCGGAGCAGGGTGAGCGGGGACTGGGTGCTGATACAGACGTATATGCAACCCATACGGTCTTCCGCAGCTGCAGCGCGCTGCATGGTTCTGATCAGCGTCAACGCCGTTCTGAGACTTCTGAAGAGGTCGAACCTGCGTCGGGGGCAGAACGCACTTGGTAGTTGTCGCTATTTCCCCGTTTGACGCCGAGCCACAATCGCGGAGCCACAATAGCGCGGAGCGCGATTGTGGCTCGTATATCATATAAGCCTTTTATTACATTGCGTAGCGTATGCATACAGCATGCATACAGCAAGTATGTGTCGTGCACGTTTTACCCGGAACAAACGCGTAATAACGCCGAGAAAGTATTTCATTCAAACACTAATCACGTTTTATTGAACTACGCTGACGTCACCACAGTTTTAGAAACCACGTCACCAAGTGTACACAAACTTACACGCAATATTAGGCCTACGCAACAGGCAGGCAGCAGAAAGACGGGCAGTTGCAGCAGCAAGACTATGCCATTGCCTCATCGTGTATACAGCAGAGCAAAGTGCACGCCGCTAGCTGCAGGCTGCAGCTAGCCTACACAATACAGATGCTATTGGACTACAGTGTACGTGGCTGACTCCAGACTGTCGTATAGATCTGACTTTGAGTCCAGTGAGCAATCAGAGCTCTGAAACTGTGTCTCATGAAACATTGAAACATTGTGAAACATTGTCTCAGACGACAATGTGATACGTTAAACGAGTTCAGTTTTTTTAAAAATGAACCCTCCAGTTTTCAATTTGTGGGAGAACGCGGTCTCCAACCCCCTCCCCTCCCAATTGATAGACGCCACTGGACGCGCCGTCTACAGCTAAGTCTTCGCTTGCACTCTAGCATAGCGCAATACGAGAAAAACCATCACTTAACAACCCTACACCACATGGTACATTCATGTAGAGTACGAAGTATGTTACAGCAAGAAGAGTCACTTATTCAGAAGATAAGGAAGCGACGACTTACCTGGTTCGGGTATGTGACAAGAATGGAAGGAGAGCGATTACTGATGAGAGCGTTACACTGTCATGTAGAAGGCGAAAAAAGTCAGGGTCGAGTCGACAACCCAAAACATGGATCAAAGAAGACGTTGCAAAGCAAAGCATACAGCACGCAGTGGAACTTGCAAGAGACAGAGCAGCTGTGTGGTGTAGATTCGTGTCGGCGTCGTCATCGTCGTAGGATGATGGACGATAAAGAAGAGAAGAGATATTGGCTGAAACTGACGTGACTTGCGCATGTGCAGTTATGTATACCTGCTCATATAGTCAGTTCGTTAACACTTGGCTACAGTAGTGGAGCAATTGGTCAACCATTCTGGTGGTTAATGTCATTAAAAGTATATTCGATTTATGAAGAATTTTATTTAACCAAATAAGAAGACATCACATAATCGTTCACTGACGTGTAGTGCATACGAAAACCATAGGATATAGCTGTAAAACATATCGTTGTTAGTAGCGGTCACTACAGGTTAGTTAAACCTACAGCAGAAAATGCTTTCAAGAATAGATATGTGGTCGACTAGCGCAGTGGCAGTTAACCCTTTAATGGGCACATTAAAACCGCAGATCAGCGGACCATTATGTAGCAATACGGTGACTGGTACAGGTTACATTGGCACGGCCAGTGTACCACCTTCACATTATTCGATGAGGCGCTGTAATTGCCTTTGCACTATAAAGGGCTAAGAATGAGAGTTCTGATAGCTGCGAGTTGTAAATTGTATTTAGCGTAGTGGCAGGTGCTGCCACATAGCAGTAGCGGTAAGCGGCGAGCGCTGAAACTGTGATTCATGAATCATGATGCTGCCAGACCCGTCGGATCTCCGGTTCTCTTGGCAACAATATAATACAAAGGTCACATTACCCACAATACTTTATTGCCACGTTGTGAATGGGGAGCAGCGATTGTGAGTGGGCTTTGACTGAGATAGGAGGCATGTTCGAACGGCCGCCTTTTGGCTGTGGCAACAAGCGCTGCCGGTCGATACGACATGATGGAATTGAATTTGGTCAGCGACGGCTACGTCGACCAATCAGAGTAGACCTCAACCTCGCGTTGACGACGTAACTGAGCGGTGCGTGTACTCCTAGTCTTGTGAGTTTCCTCTGACCTCGGAAACCTGCACATTGGAACGTTAGTTTTAGCGTACTGGTAAAGCACAAGTAAGAGCATTTGTACACAGTGCATTAAAACAGAAAGTCAACAATGCGCCGCACCATCGGTCTCAGTGGGTATAAATCCGTTTTCACTTACGACTGAAGAACATACGGCGATAAGCTTATTATATAAGATAAGACAAGATGTAACACCTTTCTGTGACTACAGCGCCTCCAAGTTTTTCACGGGAGAGGAAACATATGTGATACCTTGGTGGCGGCCGCTACGCAGCCGCTGCGTCCGCTGCATGCGCCAGCAGAAGCACGCGTTTCAGACGACAAACAAAATGCATGCGGCAAGCAAACAGTCAAACGGACATCGCCATCGCGTAACGTCCCCACTTTCGTTTTGCAGCGGGGGCCTAATAATAATGTCCAACCAATATTTAGTAATTTTCGTGCGGAAATTCAAGAAACTGAAAGCCGAAGTGAAGTGACAGTTAATAATTGTTAGTTTCACAAGAAGCTAAGCTGTCGCAAAGAGGCCGCGCGTGCTCAGTGTCGTTGAAAATTCTGCTGTCACTCAAAGTCACTCAAGATCACTTGAATTTACACCGTTGAGTAAGGGCGTGCGTGTGTAAGTTCCTATTATCATTCTATTGTGACTATGACCCTGTCTTTATCGCTTCCGAGATAAAGCGAGATATTGGTTGAAAATCGCGATTGTTTACATTTTACACTTTCCTGATACATAAGAGCTCCTTGGCAAAACGGTCACGACTATGATATACAACCGACCCAAGTCCCTGACTTATCTGGTAGTGCAAATACGTCCTCTGTTTACTCACAGCTCACGCGCGTTTGAGACAGACAGATGGACAGACGGAAAAGCTATCTTAATAGCGGAGCTCAGCTCGCTAAAACATTTTATAACTGTGTCGTCAGAACAGTCCACGAAATAGTAGCGCTGTGAAATGCTGTGCAGTGGGTCGTTGTCCAAATGCCACAGAGATGGGAATGTAGAATGCTCATTGGCGTGATTTATTGTTCTTTCACGACGCTACTTAACCGCCGAGAGCCTTTGAGCTGCGCTAAAACGTGCTACGACTTTGAAACCGTGTTGCCTAATGCATAGCACTTCCGGAATAGGGGAGCAGGTCGAATGCTAATGAACGACCGGTGTATAGCGCTAGACGACGATGATGGTTGTAGTTAGTGTTCTGTGTCGCAGTCGTCGCTTCCCATGCCAAAGTCGCGCAATGGTCCCAGACCAGTCATCACGGCTTCAAGGCTGGTGATTGGGTTTGTCTTGGCGACGATGCGGAAGCCTGTACACGCGTAGACAGAGATGCTGTCGCCTCAGCAGCCTCATCAGACTAATCAGTCGCTATGATCGTCACGCGGTTGTCGCGCAGTGAAAACGAGACGACAGCGAGTCCGTGCCGGTCACCTTTGTTGGCATCGCGATGCCATGACGACCACACACATCGATATCGATATACCATTCGAACAACTTGGTACCTAGCGTAAGGCCAATGACACACATACCAGAAATCGGCACCGAAAACCGGTACCGGTTTCTGACGCGTCTGGCATGCAATTCGGTGCCGAAATTTTCTGCTACCGGTTTTCGGTAACGAAGAGGACAATGCTCTATTTTCGTGCCGGTTTACGGTATCAGTTTTGTGGTACGGGTTTTCGGCACCGATTTCTGGTACGTGTGACATGGGCATAAGATGAGCGGGCTCTTACAGTTGATACAACGACGAGGGGCTGGACAGATGATGTATGGACACTGTTGCTGTTTATTAAATGATGAGATCTATAATAAATATATCTATGAAATCTATGAATAAATATGTTATAAATATATATATAATTCCAGCAGCACTGTAAAGGGTTAAACAGAGCTGTCGATTTGTCGCATTAAATGTTACTGGCTATACTACACTCGTCGCTCATCATGACTTACGCTAATTTTCTACAACTTCTTCATGCCGCCAACAAATATGAGGAGATAATATGCATTTTTAGTTTTGATTTTACTGTGTGTTTATGTTCTTTGCTGCATTTATGCGTACTGACTAAATGATGATGATGATAAGTGCCAAAACTTCCGCTCAAAGTTAGGCCGTGAATACCATGTCGTCCCACAGTCGAACCCAGCGGACGGATTCGCTGTTAACAGGCTTTCGTGTACGACTGTGATTTGATTTCTGGACAGACGACCCTCGCAGCGCGCACCGACCTCGCAACGCGTCGTCGTCACCGTCAATCCAATCCGCGCCTCGCATTTGGGCTCCTGAAATTGTATAATGGCGCCGCGGTGGCCTTTTCGTCACGCAGACAAATTTCGTTTGTCATATAAAAACGCCTTTGTCGCCAGTTGTCAGCTTCCACACACTGTGTCTCGGTATATGTAAAGTAGCAGCAGCACAAAATGATGTAATTTAATACAAAAAGGTAAAGGTAAGGGGATTTTTATAGCGCCTTTGTTGAAGTACACTCAAGGCACTCAAGTATTGATCACACAGTTTTACCTGAAAATTACATACCTGGTAAGCGTTCACCAGACGGCGCCACCACTAATTGTGATGGCGGACATTTAATTGCAGGTTACTACTCATACACATAGTTAAGACTCTATATATGTCCAAAGAAAGTATAATTTGTCATGTTATGTATTTTGAAATTGACTATGCGATGTTTGTGACATACTATCCGATAATATAGGTTGCATCATAAATATTACAAAAACTTAGCTATCGCAAACAGATCGCGCGTAAGCTGCGCACACAATACGTTGAAGGCATTCGTAGGCCTAAATATTACACCGTGACCTTGAAATCTAGGTTAAGGGTCACTCTAGGTCACTGGAAACGGAACCATTGGACAGATCATACACAACTTACTATTAGTCGAGTTATTTGACATTAAATTTTATCGTGATCTTAAAATGTGGGTTAGAGATCACTCAAGGTCATTAAAAGTGGTACGATTTGAAAACTTGGGTACGGTTTCCTATTCGCTTCCCGTAGTAATTATGGCCATATCTGCAGCCATTTTGGATATATTCAGCGTCAAAGAATTGCCTGACCTTGAAATCTGGGTTTGAAGTCCTTCAAGGTCATTGAAAATGACGCTGTTCGATAGACCATGTATAACTTTCTATTAGTCCGCGATTGTAACTATAGCTCAGTCTATCTTGTACCATTTGCGAGTTATTTGACGTTAAATAATATACCGTGACCTTGAAATCTGGCTTAGAGGTCACTCAAGGTCATTGAAACTGGTGCCATTCAAAAGCTTGGGTGCGGTTTCCTATTCGCCTTCCATGGTAACTATAGCGATATCTTGTATCGTTTGCAAGATATAGCGACTTATTGGTAGAAAATCGCGAAATTTTTATACCCCACATGTATTTAGCGCTTCCGCAGGGGTGACCCCGTCGGAATTTCGTGAAGATGTTTGATGCTGGTAAAACCAGAATGATTGGGCTACCGTATGGTGAAAAAATCTATCGATATGTTAAGCCGTTTTCATCTGATACCGGAACATAACGGACAGACAGACAAACAGACAGACGGACGTACAGATTTGCTATATCAATATCGCGCGTCAGTATGCTGACGCGCGATAAAGAATCCCAAAAGTGTTTCTGTCTATGCATATACATTTCCATTATGTCTCCGCGCACCACTGCAGAACCGTGCAACTGGGCAGTGATTTAAGTTGTTTCTGACCCAGACCGAACCTCCCGGAGGTGGTCCGAACGGCTCTGTTAATATTTAATCACGAGTTGCAGATGACCAATGCCTACTGCCCACTGACCACGGACCACGAACCAAACGCCGACCATCAATCGGCTACGTCCATTCGTCCAATGACCAGTGCAACGCTGACAACCACAGTCTGAGACGGGCTTCCGTCCGTTCGCTGGTCGTTACTTACGAATGTAGATTGTGCTCGGTCGCTAGCTACAGTCTGACTGTCTACCTGTTTAATAAATTTGCACCCGCAAGGGATTCCGCGCAACGTTTTCGTCGCCTTTTACTCATTCGTGGTCTAACGCTATAAACTGTCGTGTATGCTACCCGCTAAAGCTGTGGTCACAAATACGATACGATTACAATACATCATCATCATCATCATCATCGGAAGGTTTGTTAGTGCCCAAGAACATAGGTGCATGACAATGTACGTGTGGGAAGAAGGGCTACGCAAAACTACGAGTACGACACTACGACTACGATACTATAGGAAAGTACGGGAGGCCACGAGTTCGCTGCAACACGCTACGTACATCGCTCTACGAGGAATCAAAGAAATGACATATCAACTCGTTGTCGTAGTCTCGTTTCGTAGTCGCATCGTACTTGTGACCAGAGCTTAAGTCAGACATTCTACAGAGAAAACTACAGTTATTTCGGTGCACGATAAGAAACCGCGGTTTTTACCGCGTGATGCATTACATTTACAAGCGCGGTATGTTCCGCAATTCAGTCGGTCATGTCAAGCCAAGTCAAGTCAAGTAGGCATTTGACCGTAAGACGGACAAATGCCATAAGAAATAACATAGGAATAAAAGCAACTTGCAGTGAGATTACTTGTAAACCGTGTCAAAACGGCTACACAGATCATCAGACTTTTGTCTTACCAAAACGTCGCGATGAAATTCCAGCGGAATAACTGTCAACAAGATCGTTAAACGCAGGAAATATATAAAACAATTTCCAATTTTATTTTCAACCGAAATCCGACTCACAAGATCGCATATAGATCAAAGCTTGAATGATCTTTAAACGTCCTTTCAGCTACTGGAAACCTGTTCGTGAACTAGAAATCAAACGAAAAAGAGTAGTATTCATTCACGAAAACGAGAAGTAGAACTGAAAATAACGTGAACGAAAACTGAATAAAAACTATAAAACTAGAGAACTGAAGACCGCCTGCGATCATGCCCCCGCTGCAGCAGCATCTGTGTGATGAAATTGCTTGCCCTTTGGACTATTTCATTTTTGCACAACAGGCGGGCTAGTACATGTTGGCACAGGAATGGACTCACCCGCACGGATAGCGTGTGGCCTACGGCCATCGTGGCCGGCCGCCTACGGCCAGTGTAGCTAGCCTACGTCCAGCGCAGCTGGCCGCGCGAGCGAGCTGATGTTGGCACAGAACAGATATCAAAAATTGAACGGACAAAGTGAATACAATGTCATAATGCATCCGCTGTAAGAAGAATTAGTAAACTAAAATAACACCGGGAGGCCATCCATCACTGGCAGACTCTTTGCGTCCACTCTTTCAGCGTTTAGTTCTCGTTTCTGAAGCTGACTATAACGAGGCTGCCGTTCTTCGACGCTAATGAATGCAGATTACATACTCGCTGCAGACCGTCTCGCGATTGCATCTATAGTGATTTTGCCTCAGCAGCGGACATATCTAGCAACGTCCCGTTCTCCGTTCTCAGGGGCATAGGCCTAATCATTGCATAAAAGTATGTTGTCTTTAAGCGTACTATTTTCGTGCAATAGTTTTTTTTTATTTTACAAAAAAATGATTCGAGTTCGTCTTGGCGTGTAAGCTAATCTACGTGTAAACTGACACAGGAAAGTACATGAACTTTTAAGCAGCAGGCCAGTCACTTAAGCTGTGGTCACAAGTACGTTTACGACTATGATACGACTACAACACGACTACGATACGAGGGTACGAAGAGGCTACGACAAGTCTACGACAAAGAATTAACATGTTAATTTTTTGGACTCTTCGTAGAGTGTTGTAGCGTGTTCCAGCGAATCACAGAGCATTAGGCTGATGACGTTAGTTGGTGCGTCATCAAATTTGGTCGAAAATGGAGCAGCCAAGACTGACTTTGTGATAGAGAACATCATGGAGGCCTATAGACGATGCTGTGTCGTTGTAATGTGTGAATGCATATACAAATCACAATAATCCGTTATTAGGCGAACGTTACTACGTCTGTTTATCCTGTCGTCTGTGACGTTCGTGCGCCATGCTCTGACGGTTGAACTTTTCGTCAATATTTTTCCACCACCTAATAGCTCAAGGATTGGGCAGTTTGTATTGAAATTTTTGGGAAAAAAATCGAAGAGCTCCTAGGTGATCGTGCAAGTTAAATGGAAGGGGGTATGAATAACTGGCATTTTTCGACCAATATATCGCTTTATTTCGAAAACGGTAAAAGATACGGCCATAGATAGGCCTACAGTGGAAGACGAATAGGAACTCGTATGCAATCTATCGAATGGTGCCACTTCCAATGATCTTGAGCGACACCTAACCTAGACTTCTACGTTACGCTAATATTCAACGTCAAATAACTCGAAAATGGACCAAGCAGAGCTATAGTTACAACAGCAGACCGATATAAAGTCCTCAGTAAACAAGTAAGCATGAGTATTTATAAGGCACACAATCAAAAACGTCACGATTTGCTGAAAAGTCGCGATTGACCGATGAGATTAGGCGACAGTTATAGGGAAATTGAGTATAGGGCCGGGGTGGTAAACTTTTACAAAGATGGCGTGGTTCAAGCGGTAACGTTCGCCTATCTCGTCTACTGGTGAGTTTCTTGTTACAAATCCATTAACATCACACGTACTGGAGATTAATTCACTGCGCATGTGTTGTGTGTTTATGCAGTTGAGACCTGCGTGGCAACAGAAGACGACGTTTTAATGTCTTCTGGTCCCGGCGGCAAGAGTATGGCTCTATATGAGGTAATCCGGTTCCGGTGATAGACTTACTACTACCTCTTCTTGAGTGTTCTGCCTTTTCAGACAGGTCCAGGTCTTAGTCATGCTGAGAAAATTAGTCAAGTGGTTTTCTGTTGCCTTCGTGACCCATGGTTATCGGCCATGGCCTGGCCTTTGACAATCCAACGTCCAGTTGCGAGGCAGCAAGTTGGTGTTATTTCGGAGTTAACCTTATAGGTGGATTTGCCTGAAAAGGCTATGCGGGCTCCACCTGCCCCGGTGTGGAATCAGAGTTTTCCTTCTCCTAGGCACTGTTTGTCCGCAGCACCTTCTTTATCCGGTGCTACCCTCTTGTCCATTCATGAGGGCGTTCGCCTACCGTATCTGCAACCTGGGGAAGCGGGTGGCTGCCGTTGTACCCCAGTATAGACAATAGGGGGATTTAAGACCGGAAGTAGTTTTATGACGTCATCCTATGACGTCATAATGACGTCATCCTATAAGTAAGTAACCATTAATCATCAACCTGCACCCGCGCGCAGGGCCCACGCATTAGTCATATTGCTTACGCAAGCATTACCCCCCATGAACCTTAGAGGGCAACTACGGTTGGAACTAGCGTTACAACTAGAGGACTAGGGTTACAGCTAAGACTAAGGTTAAGAGGACTAGGGTTTCCCTCTTACTCACCTCTATGATGTCATAATATACCTAGCGTTAGGCTACCAGGCCTTACGTAAGCGTAAATGCGACCACGCAACGCTTACGTCAGCAATGACGTCATATAGTACTCGACGCTTACCCCACGCATTAGTCAACGCTCACGCGACGTCTAACATGACGTCACCATGCTTGCGTCACCACTGCCACGTCATATCTATTTTTACCACACTTCTTCACCTTCTGCTGAATC
>Ga0209149_1000621_pt1 | contig 15365 bp, 13 predicted proteins | sample WorMetTyACAVOLI2_FD_187423 | JGI IMG/M metagenome (GOLD analysis project Ga0209149, IMG submission 187423) | Marine gutless worms symbiont microbial communities from Max Planck institute for Marine Microbiology, Germany - Olavius algarvensis... ... | reverse complement strand
TTCATTAGCCAATATTCTGGTGAAAACAGTGTCGTCAGCATCTTTGCCAATCTTTGCCTAATTGCGAGGGTGTTGGGTCACCAGCGTTGTATAAACCAAATCGAACTCCACGACGGACGAATGCATCAATCTGCTGCCTGTCTGAAGCCGCCGTAAACCCCCACCAAGCTGGTGAGGCGTACATCAGCTTAGCCAGCACCACTGCTTTGTAAATCTCCCTAAGAGAGTCGTCGCTCATGCCATGAGTGCGGAGGACTTTTAATGCATACAGGATCTGTCCACACCTGGCGATTACATCCCGGACGTGGTCACTCATGGATAGATTAGTGAGAGTGACTCCCAGTATCTTGATTGAGGTCACTCTTCGGATGTCAGACAACGCCGGTGGATAGCAGGGCTGAGACCTGCGTCGTCGGTTCTCAAAAATGATCTCAACCGACTTCACTCGGTTGAGCTGCAGGTTATTTGTGACGGCCCACTGTGCGACATTGTCTAGTTCAGCATCGCGGGACAAGGCGTTGCAGGCAGGGATGCGCTGACGACATAAGAGACTGGGGGGCCGATCACCGAGCCCTGTATGATGCTGGCTGTTATCTCCAGCAACTGTGACATTGAGCCTCTAAATCTCATACTGTGTTGGTGTGCAGAGAAGTAATCAACTAACCAGTTGTAAATTGGATCAGCGATATCAAATTGAGCCATTTTGTTTAACAAAGTATCATGGCGGAAGGTGTATCAAATTCACTTACGAAGAGGAAACCAACGGTGTTGTTCCTTTCTTGGACTTGCTTATCAACCGCCAGCCAGACAAGACTGTCAAAATCCAAGTATACCGCAAGCCCACACATACCTACACTTCCAGTCTTACCATCCGATACACCACAAGTCTGGTGTTGTGAGGACTTTGATGGACATGAAAGATACGCTGGTGTCTACAGAGGATGATGAGGATAGAGAAGAGCTACACATTAGGAATGCATTGAAAAGCTGCGGCTATCCAAAGTGGATTTTCGACAAAGTAAAGCACGACCAATGTCAGAAAGGAAAAATATAATTGACACAAAGAAAAGAAACAAGTCAGCACAGGAGAGTAAAGGATTAGCAGGCATCCCATATGTAGAAGGGTTATCTGAGACTGCTGAGAGGATATTCCGTAAATATGGAATAAATACGGCCATAAAGCCCTACAGGACACCGAGACAGCTGCTAGTCCACCCAAAAGATCAACGCACAGTAGAGCAAACTGGAGAATGTGTGTACAGGATTCCATGCCACAACTGCCACTGTACATTATTGGAGAGACTGGCAGAAATTATGGGAAGAGACAAGAGGAACACAGAAAAGAAGTAGAATCGATCGATTAGCAACAGAACATTCACACGGTCAGATCGAAAGAGCAGGGCAGCAGAAATGAACAAGTCGGCCATAACAGATCATGTAGTCGAAAGAAAATCATGTCATAAATTGGTCAGGTGCCCAAATATTGGAAAGAGAAGGACATCGGAAAACCAGGCAGGTCAAGGAGTCGATCTGGATCCGGAAAGAACCCAACTGCATGAAGAGAGATGGAGGGGCGTACAGCTTACAGACAGCATATGACCGTCTTTTGGTCACGTGCTCAGCACCACGTGACCACAAGCCTGATGAAGCTCGCCGTTGGCCAGCGAAACGTCGAAACTAATTTAGGTACAATTTTAGGTTGTGTTATAGAATATTGTTTTAGTATTTGAATTACCAACCTAATGAACGTTTTCAAGCATATAAGAGATTGTTACAGAAATTGGAAAGTCGTGGTATCGAAGGTAAACTAATAAACTGGATTACTGAATGGCTGACAAATAGAACTCAGCGAGTCTGTGTTAATGGAATATGCCAGAGCTCTGGAATATACTATCTGACTGGAAAATTGTGTTGAGTGGTGTACCACACAAGGTTCTGTGTTAGGACCAAGTCTGTTTCTGATTTTTATCAACGATCTGGACTGTGATGTTACTAACTGGATCCTAAAGTTTACTGATGATACATAATATTTGGACCTGTCTGTAACCAAAATTATTATTTGAAGTTTCAGGAAGATTTAAATCGATTATTCTCTTGGACCAAGGATTGGCAGATGTCATTTAACATTGACAAAAATTAATGTAAAGTATTGCAGATAGGGAAGAAGTAACAAAACATGATAATTATTACAGTCGTGATGGATTGGTTCTTATGGACGCTGAAACAGAAAAAGACTTGGTGGGAATGATGACTTCAAATGATCTGAAAGTGTCACATCAGTGTCTGTCTGCATATAACAAAGCCAATAAAATACTGGGAATCATCAACAGAACGATAGTTTATAAAACTATAGACGTTATGTTACGTCAGACCACATCTCGAATACTGTACTGTACTGCTGCCTGCCCATTTTACATCAAGGACAAAGAGCTTGTTGAAAGAATACAAGATAAGTTTACAAGTTTACCATGCACCATGAACCTTGCACCTTTTCGTTTTATATTTTTATAACCCCCATATGTGTTATGTAAAGTTGATAATTGATTGTCTGATTTGTTGCATCATTATAGATACCAGGGTTTAGGTGTGTTACTATGGAGAACATAAATTTCAACAGAGGGTCTTTCTCTTCTGTTTGGTGCTCCAGTTAGCATTGTCAGACTTTGTGTTGTTATTTGCATTATGTTGACATTTTGCTAATAAATACGTGGATGAAAGGATGGATGGATGGATGGATGGATGGATGGAAGGATGGATGGAAGAATGATTCCATAAATTAAAGATTTACCGTACATGGAATGACTATACTTCGGTTAAACTTGTGGACATCAGAAGAAAGGAGAACTCGTACAGATTTAATTGAAGTCTGCAAAATAATACATGACTTTACTACTGTAAAGTTTGAAAAGTTTCTTTGAATTTAAAAATTATTACAGAACACGACGCCATATCTACAAGTTAAAAAAGAATGGTTTCAACAGGATCTGCGTCAACATTTTTTTACTGAGAGGATCGTCAATATTATGGGTCTAATCTGGACAGAAGTCGCAAGAGCTAGGGGCTGATCTAGCTTGCTAGTGAAGCTGCGTCCGTTAAGTGAACTACATGTTAGAGAATGATACCATACGATACAGAATGCATAACGTACACGTAGGTATGGAGTCTACGATCGAAAGCTGACAGGTATATCCAAGTATACTCTGTCAAAGAACCTTGTCTTTTGTTACTTGCTGCTTTGTTGAGCATTTCTCAGTTCTTCTACAAAGTCCAAGCATCTAGAGATATAAGCCAATGTGCTCAGCTTTTTGTTTGGTTTTCCGTTAGGCCCATATTTTATTATTTTTAACAACACTGTTTTTGTGTGAAAGGTACCATGAGAAGATCAGTCTATGAGGCTTTTGACCTAAGAATTACTGAAAACGACGACAACGCATTAGGGAGCATTAGAGGCGTTGCGTAATGCGCTATATAAATTTAAAACTTACTTACTTACTTACTTACGACGACGACGACGAGGACGATGACGATGACTAAGTGTTAGGCACGACAGTCGCAGACTCGCAGTGACAGTTGCTCATGTCGTGATGGATGAGACTAAAGGACGAGTGTCAGTTTATCGGTGGAACTTCATGTTTATTTGCGTCTATAAAACGTCTCGAATTCACCCTCGGTCGCTATCGGCACAAATCTGCGGCGCCACGTTACGTTCAGCTACTTCTATCGAGATGCTGCTGCTGTTGTTGCTTGGTTACCGTCTATGATATCAGCGCTAAACACAGGACGCGACGTACAGGGGCGTCGTGTAGCTATATTTGGCACAAATACTCTGTATTCAAAACGTCAGTATACCAGTCTAACAACGCCGTGATCACAATGAGGATATGATCAAGTGTGAGTGGCTGTGTTGTACGATGTTCACTTAAGTATACTGTCTTTTTTGCCAGTAAATTCCGTTCTGAATGCGTCTTGAGTGTTTGCAATACTAAGTGTAGTTCGCATCTAAAGTAACATATATCAGTTGTGTAAAATAAGAAGTTTCTACGTTATTGATTGTACGATACGATACGATACGATACGATAGTGGGTATTTAACGTGCAGTAAAAAGCTGACGGGTAGCCAGCTTTACATTTTAATTTTTTGTTTGTTCCGTGTGGTAGACTAAGCTGCCAGCTTAGTCTACCACACGGAACAAACAAAAAATTAAAATGTGAAACTAAAAATAAAATGATGAGCATAATAGGTCCGGTCCAGTCCCGTTATCGTGAGGCAGTCCAGTAGGTAAAAGAAATCTACGGCGGGAAGGATTTGTTGAAAAGGTAGGTTTTGAGCCTGGAGTGAAAGAGAGAAGGGGTGATGGATGACGAGAGTGGGGATGATGACAGATGAGTTGAGAAGTGGATGAGGAGGTGAATCAAGACAAGAATGGTGAGGCTGACGGAATGAATCTGGAATCTTGTACCAACTGAATGAAGCTCTTCAATACCAAAGTGCAATCTGTTTACCTGAAAAAAAACTATGGATGCATGGATTGATTGACTGATTGATCGTGATATCTATCTGTCAAGAGGTCCTGTGTTTTTCCTAGTCGTGCTAAGTGAAGTCAGCGTAGCGGCCGGTCGTTGAGAAGATACGATTTTCGCATCAGTGTAGCGTGGTACGCTGCAGTGGGCTGGCTTCGGCCGACGCGTGTTGCTAGGAGGGGCGACGTCGTGGCCAATAGATCAAAAACCACAGCATCGGCGACGCAGATCCAGCTACTGAGCCGGCCGGCTTCGCTGTTGCTTATCGGACAATATATACGCTGGTTTATAAGGAAGCCGGACGATCGCGACGACCTCTCGTATTTGTCGTTATTTAACTGCTGGCCGAGGCTGATCGTCACGGGTGAAGAATCTGACCAGCGCACAACTCGACACTCGGCCAGTTTGGCGTCTGCAATGCAAACCGAGCCTAAAATGGCGCAAAACGTATTCCATTTTGTCAGAATTTCCGACCGAAACGAGAAACATCAAGTGCGTTGCAAGTCCGCTAATAGTCTGCCATACACTTTTGCAAATGAATCAAGAAATAATTTCAGCAATATTGATTATATAGTATACAACAATGTCTCGGTGAATAATTTTACTGTTGTTGAACCTGACATTAATTTCTCTGATCATTTGCCAATTTGTGAATCATGTGTAATTAATTTTAGTAAGCTACATCAACCTGTTGATAATAATAGGCACAAGTCTACTGAACAATATCTGCGTTGGGACCATGCCGATCTGTTATTATATTACAATATTACTATTACACGTGATTACTTGCAACCAATATTGAATGAACTGTCTGACCTATAGAGCTCTGTCTCGGACTGTGTAGATATAACTCATGCAGATTCAATCAATGAACGTATTGTAGCGGTACTGAGACACTGTGCAGACATTTGTGTCCCAAAACAAAAAAGGACTTATTTAAATTTTGGTGGTCACAAGAGCTTGATTGTTTGAAGACACAAGCCATTGAGTCTAACAAGCTGTGGCAAAACGCTGGCAGACCTAGATCAGGCCCTGTTTACTGTAAACGTAACAGTGATAAACGAGCCTATAGACTTGCTATACGGCGAGCACAAGCAGACACAAATGAGCGATATTCCAATGATTTGCATGAGCTACTCTTATATAAAGAAGGCAGTGAGTTTTGGAGATGTTGGAAGGCCAAATTTGACACGAAAACTGGCACTTCTGTCAAAGTTGATGGCCACTTGGACCATAACTTAATAGTTGAAAGTTTTATTAAACATTTTCGGAAAATCTGCACTGCTGAGAAAACAAAAGAATCTCTCAATTTGCAAGCAACATATGAAAGTACGGTAGTCAAATTATATTGGTGCACCATACCAACAGTCATTTGTTTGACGCGGAATAAGTTGAACGTGTCATGTGCGATATGCATCGCGGTAAAGCTGCTGGCTTTGACGGCTTGTCTGCAGAACATCTGATGTATTGTCATCTGCTATTGCCGTGTACACTAGCTACATTATTTAATCTGTTTCTGTGTCATGGTCACGTCCCTACACAGTTTGGTATAAGCTACACTGTTCCTCTATTAAAAGGATCCAATAGCAGTTATAGTAAAAATTTAACTACTGGTGATTTCAGAGGAATTTCAATCAGCCCAGTGTTGTCGAAGGTATTTGAGCACTGTGTGTTACGACGATTGAACTCTATTTTAAAATATCAGATAATCAGTTCTGGTTCAAGAAACACATAGGATGCCCCCATGCCAATTACACTGTTAATCTCTCCACTCAGCGAAAAGTGTGTTGCACCAACGTGCGTAAGTAGCATTTTATTGTGTCACGTGCAACGACATCCTGATGAGTGCATGGAGATTTAAGGCTAACTGGTGATCTAGGTAACATTGGTGCAGCCGGCCCTTAATCTACTGATGGACGTTGCATAACCTGGTAAAAAACGTGGTAGTTTTCGAGTCACTTGATCTGTAGTAAATCATTATGTATCAAACGGTCGTACCGTAAATGTGTGCGCTATTGACATCTCGAAAGCGTTTGATCGATTGAATCATTTTGGGTTGTTTATTAAGCTAATGGATCAGTTACTACCTGTTAATGTTTTGCTGCTGCTAGAAGACTGGTTTGGTAAATGCTTTACTTGTGTTAAATGGGACTCACTGTCATCGTGTATGTTTCAGTTGACACGAGGTATTCGGCAAGGTGGTGTCTTATCGCCATACTTATTTGCGTTACATGTAGATGATGTAATGGCCATAGTTGAGAAAAGACGCTCTCGTTTCTATCAGCCAGTGTGTGTGAGTGAGTATTGTCATGTACGCCGATGATATTCTTCTGTTGTCACCGTCCGTAACGGTCTTGCAAGAGCTCTTGTATGTTTGCGAAAATGTACTTGGATCTCTAGATCTCTCAATTAATCCCAAGAAATCTGTGTGTAAACGTATAGGACCTCGTTGCAATACTATATGTTGTGATATTGTTAGCTCTAAAGGACGTGCTTTGCCTTGGGTTGATTCTGTCAGATATCTTGGTGTTTATCTTGTCAGATCCAGAATGTTTAAATGTGATTTTGATAACGCCAAGTCGTCATTCTACAGAGCCTTTAACGCGGTATATGGGAAAATTGGCAGATATGGCTCGGAAGAAGTCATCTTACAGCTTATCTATTCCAAACGCTTCCCTTGTCTATTTTATGCAATCGAGGCCTGTCCAGCGAATAAAACTCAGAAAATATCATTGGAATTTACAATAAATAGGACGCTGATGAAACTCTTTAGAACTGTGTCATCTGATGTTATCAAAGAGTGTCTAACCGTAACCCTAACCATAACCCTAACCCTAGGCAAATGCCCCATTGCCCCTGTGGGTTCGGCGCCTATGCCAATCACCGTATTGCTGTACGGTCCGTGACTCTGCGGCTTTAATGTGCCCATTGAAGGGTGAACGGAACACGTTGAAACGGTGAACTCGTGAGCTCATCGGAGTAGCCTGCCATACGTTAATCAGTGGCGAGACGGTGATGTGCCGTGTAGGCCTACGAGTGCGACGGACAAGCGGGTCGAGTTAGCGTAGTCTACGGCTATAGCGCGCTTTGCATAAAGACGCACGCGGTGAAAAACATGGTTTATTTGTCTTTTGGGAGATCTGGTCTGGCTGTCGCTCCACACATCACTCCACACACACTGCACGGGCAGACTCTGTTCACAGTGCAAACATCGTGCGACTTTGCAGCCGAGAACATACCTAATAAAAGACAACCTGGTGATAACGTGACAAATGCTGTGCTGACTCGTGTATCGGCAGTGAATGAAACACGATTACGACTGATGTAGAATAGTGCACGCTGCTGCTAAGATGCGGTTTCCTTGACACCGACTCCTACGTGTACTTACAGCAGCCTCCTTTTAGTCGTCGATACACGGTACACCATGCGCGGTATCAAGAAATGTTCAGGTTACGGTATGTTGTCACCCGGTATGTTTATATCGGTTTATTGCCCATCTCTGGTTGTCGCTGTTGTCCCATAAGTTCATCAGTAGCTGTGGTCGACGCCGATCTGTCTTGATCGTCATTACTGGCGATGTAGGCCTACGTCCGTCCTTTGCTCTCAGTCTGTCGCAAACTCAGCGCTCTCTTATCCATCTGCCGTGACCCAAGGCAATGACTTTACTTTATGTTAGTCATTCTACTCATTTCTCCCACACGTTACGACCGATAACTGTAAGGTATTAAGAAAATACGAAGTCACAGAAGACGTTATTAGAGTGATTTTATTAGAGTGATTTTGGCGAATTCCGTACATTATAACAATTATACCTGCTCGGCCATAGCCTTTGTCTTACCAGCATAAACCCGCCGTACGGAGTGCGGTAGGATCGTCTGTGGTATGTTTCTGTCTCCGAGGACAGACATCTCAGCGTGCGGTGCGACCGTTAAATTTTGCGCGATGGTGCATATATGTCCCGGACATGTCTTCTCCCCTTTTGGGGGCAGTACCCCCCAAGTGCCCCCAACATCCGAAATTGTGGGCCTCAATTTTGGCTATTTAGACACGAATATCTATAAGTCGCAGCGTTACATGTCTACCAGAGCTTAATATCAGCTCGATGGGAGCTTTCTGAAAATGTAGGCTATATTATGGGATGGTAGCCCCCCCCCCAGCAGCGTACATTATAAGAAAAATACGTTGTATTCTTGCGTATTTTTCTCACCATCCCTGACTTTGAAGGTTTATAATTTTTAATGGTTCAATATAGAGGCATACTATCTGCGAGACAAATTATTTTACTCGTGAAAAGATCTTGCTAAAAATGTAGGCCTATGGCATGGAGCGGTAGCCCCCCCCCCAGGGTTATCCGCAATAATTTAAAAGACGTTAAATTTCTGTGGCGTCTTTTTAAGTAGTCAAGTTTGAAGCTCTATTACTTTTAAACGGTTCAAGATAGAGGCATCTGCGATGGAAATGCTGTCCCTGTGAAGAACTTTCTAAAAATGCATATGCATGACACCGGGCAGTAGCCCCAAGGGGCGTCCCCAGTTGCCGTCAGCGAACATAGGCCTATACGCCAGTCTAGACTGGCCGGAGGCATAATGTTCTCGACGTGTCCCTTCGTCCGTCCGTCCGTCTGTTACTATTGAACCGATTTCAATGCAAAATGGCATAAATCTCCCCCGGGGCAAAGGCATCAATGATCGACCTCGGTGGTCATGAGGTCAAAGGTCAAGGTCAAGGTCACAGAAGGCTCAAGTTAGATTTGGAAGCCTGGCGGAGTCGTCATTCTCGACCTCATGAGTCGAGTAGAGTACAGCGAGTCACGAAAATATTGCCCTTAAGAGGGGGCAGGGGGCGGGGTGTTGCACGTAGTTTTGACTGCACCCCCGCATGGAGGGTATGCGTTTTGCTGACGCACTTGTTTATTTATTTATATATTTATTTATAACTGCATTTGCGATCTGTCCCGAATTTCTCAGATAAAACGGCTACAATCTGCGCTGAATACTGCGGCTCGTTTCGTGCCAGCGGTTCGATGCCACAGCCACATCACGCCAATTCATACACTACCTCCACTTGCTTCCACTGCGGCAGCAAGTCACTTCAAGGTCGCTTAACCTGGAAGTGTGTCCATGGCGCTGCTACCATATGTCAGCAGGAATCGGAATTCACTGGTGATCTCGCTGTGTCCGCGTTAAATAGACCACCGACACCTGCTAAAATATTCTTACTTACTTGCCGTCTGATTTCGCCTTCGCTTTTTTAACTCCTGTGAATATCATCGTCATCAATATCATCATCATGCACTTAAACGAAATAGTGGTTGAATTACATAATTTAAAAACTAGTGGTTTACAGCCCGTTGACCGACCTGTAAGAACTGCTCGTATACCTGTGTGCACCATTATAATACAACACAATACAGTATAGCACAGAAACAGTTGATTAATAATGTCCTTTTCCTCCAGACCAACCAACATCACATCTCAGGTGTGGCCAAGTGCAGGTAAGGGTAATACTGGTAAATAAGAATGACTGTGCCGCCTCCCCCACACACTGGTCTATATATACCCGCCACTGAACACGTATTGGGTCAAAATGGAAGAAGGAGTGGCATATTTACCATTTATACTGCAAAGGTTGTTATAGTGGGCTGTTACATTTGGTACAGCGAGGATGGGACTGGACGGGGCCACAGCCGGCCCAGGCCCCACCTCGCTGTACCAAATGCAGCAGTTCACCGTCAGCGGCCAGTGTACCAATCACCGTATTGCTGTATGATAGTCCGTTGCTCACTGGTCTATAGACCCGCCCCTGACCTCATTGAATTTAACATGTACCGCGTCAGAAACAAGTGTAGCGGAGACGATACGAAAGCCGCCGCTCGTCAAAGCCTAAACTGCATTAAAAACAAAAAAAATACACGATATGGCGAAAAACGATATTCAATATGGCGGATGGAATTCTTACACCCTGCAATGTGGCATGTGGCTCTGAAATCGTGACAGTGAATTCACCAAGTGGCAGCACCCTGCATTGTGATACGTGGTCTCTGGGATGACATGCCATTGAATTCGCCCAAACGCCCGCCATATTGGAATTCTACACCTGGTTTCGATTTCGACCACATCACCACAGTCGACATGTCATTCTGTACCAGTCTGCGACATTTTATCCAAATCGGACCACCCTTGGCAGAAAAATGACTTTATGTCGATTATCAAGATAGCGGATCTCTGCCATCTTGGATTTTAGGGGTCCAACAATAGGTTCTTTGAAAAGCCCATTTGCGACTTTCTATAGGTCGTCAGTAGAGGCCATAGCTCTAAATTGCTTAGTTTTTGAGACAATCACGTTTTTTTGCATTTTGGCGTCAGACAGACAAACGGACAAAAGAACAGATGGACATCACCGATGCACTAAGCCGCTCTCGCTATCGCGAGCGGGGGCTTAATAAGAGGAAGGAGTGGTCGAGCTGGTTTCCGACTATTCAATGACTGGCTTCAGACAGCTGCGAGTCAGGCCAACACTAAACTTGTAAGGCCAAGGCACAACGTCACTCGGATGAGCAGAGGGCAGCAGTGATTCAGCCAGTCGTCGGTAGGGGCCTTACAGCTCGACGTCCATCTGTCTCCGTGTATGTGTTTTCCGTTGCGACGGACGGACGGACAGTACGGTACCGTACGGCCGGCGATCAGTTCGGTCGCCCGTGTTGGTCGTCCATTCAGGCCGCGCGTGAGACGACGTCGTCGTCGTGAAGGCGGCCGCTGACGCCGTGAAGCCCGCGTCGTCGCGTCGCTGTTGCTAGCCGGATGTGATCGATGATCGTCCTCCAAGTACCGCCCACCGACTGTGTTCTTCTAGTTTTGCGGACAGATCGAGACTGACAGAGTCGTAATCGTAAACATTATACGAAGTAGGAAACTACGCGGGCCTATTAACCCTTTATAGTGAATATGCAATTATAGTGTCACATCGAATAATAGGCCTATGAAGTTGGTACGCTGGCCGTTGGTGGATGGGCTATTACATTTGGTACAGCGATGAGGGGACTAAGTGGGGCCGCTGTACCACATGTAACAGTCTATTTATCAACGGTCAGTGTACCAATCACCGTATTGCTGTGTAGTGGTCCGTTGCTCTGCGGTTTTAATGTGCTCGTTAAAAGGTTAAAAATGACGCCGATGTTTTTTTCTTCAGTTTGCACTACTGCAGCCTATGCAGGTATCGCGCCTTAATCACGCCGACATCGGTCAAGCTATTAGTTCCGGTCGTCTGTGTTTTTGTGTTTGTTTGTTTCTTTGTCAGTAAGATATCGTGGAAACAGTTATGGCTGTCGAGAAATTTGCCTCAACTTTATGAGAGCTCGTACGGTAAATTATTCAGTCTGAGTCCTCATTGTATTTTGTTTAAAAATGAGCAAGGTCGAGAATGTAAATCTGTCGATCTTGATCCTGGTGAGGCCAAAAGGCGAAATTTACCCGAAAAAATCGCTTTTCATATGCGTTTGATTGTGTGTTACTTTTCTCGGTTTTCGATGAAATTTTTAAGATTTAATTTTAACTCGTTTTTTAAACTTTTATGCGCCTATAGTGAGAATCGCATATTGCGATAGAGAGTGTCGTGACGTCGTTGTTTGGTTGGTCACATCGGCGAATTGTAGCTAAACGGTGCGTAGTAGGCATTATTTAGGCCTACTACTGATCACTAACAGGAAACCCATGGTACCTTTTCCAACCTAGATGTGACCCACAACCTTGGATCTGGGCCCCACTTTTGGAATTCTGGCGCACTTCGCCGTATTCCTACGACCTTTTGTTCCGCTGTCTATAAAACAGTTATCAGTTTACGTTTTAGTTTTTGTCGACTGGCGAAACATTGCTAGCAGTCGACAGTCGAACTGACGGATGGAGCGGCGGAGCGCCGGCGGCGGCGAGTAGACGTGAAATTAAACGACGACACCGACCGACCTGACCACACACATAGAGCCGAGCTGACCACACACACAGCCGACGTCGACCAGACTCGAATAAGTGATCGGACGGCTCGTCTGGACGTGTCGGCAGACGTGACGGTCTGCTGGAGACGACCGCAACACAGTCGCGACCACGTGGACACACGGATATACTAAACTTTATCTCTGTAGTGGGCATAGGTAAATATAGTGCCACGTCGAATAATATGAAGTTTGTACACAGGCCGTTGATGAGTGGGCTGTTACATTTGGTACACCGGGGACTGGGCGGGGTGGCAGCACGCCCAGTCCCCTCCACGCCTAGTCCCCTCTTCCCTGTACCAAATGTAACAACTTACTCGTCAACAGCCAGTGTACCGTATTGCGAATCGCCGTTGCTGTGCGGTTTAATGTGCCCGCCCCACTTTCATGTTCCACACAGCTTTTTGCTGTGGCCGCGTCTTGAATTCTATTGACTATAATGTTGCTATCGACATTCATTCTTAATAATACTACTAATAATAATAATAATAACTAGAAGGTGTAATCGTCGCTAGCGCTCTCGACGATATGTAGACTGAAAGCCGTCTTGCAGTTGTTAGCCGTAGTCTGCCGAAAATCAATATGGCGGCCGCCCTCATGTTATATCGTATAACAGAATAATTTTTGTATCCAAATCTTTACCACATCTAATGGTATTTTTAAATTCAACTTTCTAGCTGTACTAGTTTCCGAGATATCAAGGGGTTGTTCAACTGCCTGCGTAACCTAGCACCCAGTTACTTGATGAACATGTGTCAGCCAGTTACAAGCAACTTTCATTCAAATTGTTTACTTTTTGTAAGAGTTATGCAAGAAAACATAAGTGGGCGCTTTTTTCTGAACACAGTGTATATGTATACACTGTGTGCAGAAAAAGTGACCTCCCTAAACATTTTGCAATAACGATGAGTGCCGGAAAAAACAGAGACATGAGAAAGTGCAACAACGACAAAAACTGCACATCTATAGAAAACACTGTTGTTACTGTAGATAACAGTATCGCCACTGCGATAAGAAGCTGGACTGCCTCGTGTTAGGCGTCGTTTGTTGTTCACGGGAGACGGACGACGAAGTGTTTATAACAAGAAGCCTCAACCTTACGCCGAAGACAACAGAACAGCATTTAATTGTACGCAGTGATAAACCTGAAGCCGAAGTATCTATAACTAATAAAAGCTAGGCTGCGCTCGAAGTATTTTACTGTTGAAGCTGACTACTCGACGTTCATAAAGCATCAAAGCATCGCGCGACCTCTCTGCGACAGTAGAGCGACTTGTTTACAAATGACAACAGCTACAAAGTTCGTCCATCACTGCCCCGTCCTGCATTTTTCACCACGTTTTTCTTTGTCAGTCATTTTACTGTTCTGCATTTTTAGTCCACCCCCTAAAAACTTTTCGCACCGTACCTCTTTATTGCTGCAGAACTTTGATCAAAACTTTGTGTTCTGTAAAAGTCATCTGTGATCGCCGACATTGATTGCCATATTAGCGCAGTTTTTCCCGTTGATTCGCATCGGCTCGTTTCCCCATTCGCGAAAACTGAAAATGCAGCCAACAAGAAATTGTTGTTATGATGATATTGATATTTTCGTCAGCACCTTGTGACTGTTTGTCCTTTTCAGACATCACACACGCAACTAAACACTTTCGTAACGTATTCTTTCGTCACGTAATCGGAGGACTGATGACGATGATGATGATGATGATGTTGTTGTAATGGGCATAGGTAATATAGTGCCACGTCGAATAATATGAAGTTGGTACACAGGCCGTTGATGAGTGGGCTGTTACATTTGGTACACCGGGGACTGGGCGGGGTGGCAGCACGCCCAGTCCCCTCCTCCCTGTACCAAATGTAACCGCCTACCCGTCAGTCAGCCAGTGTACCAATCATCGTATTGCGAATCGCCGTTGCTGTGAGGTTTTAATGTGCCCGCCGCACTTTCATGTTCCACGCAGCTTTTTGCTGTGGCCGCGCCTTGAAGTCTATTGACTATAATGTTGCTATGACATTCATTCTTAATAATAATAATAATAATAATAATAACTAGAAGGTGTAGTCGTCGCTAGCGCTCTTGACGACATGTAGACTGAAAGCCGTCTTGCAGTTGTTAGCCGTAGTCTGCCGAAAATCAATATGGCGGCCGCCCTCATGTTATATCGTATAATAGAATAATTTTTGTATCCAAAACTTTACCACATCTAATGGTATTTTTAAATTCAACTTTCTAGCTGTACTAGTTTCCGAGATATCAAGGGGTTGTTCAACTGCCTCCGTAACCTAGCACCCAGTTACTTGATGAACATGTGTCAGCCAGTTACAAGCAACTTTCATTCAAATTGTTTACTTTTTATAAGAGTTATGCAAGAAAACATAAGTGGGTGCTTTTTTCTGAACACAGTGTATATGTATACACTGTGTGCAGAAAAAGTGACGATGAGTGCCGGAAAAAAACAGCGACATGAGAAAGTGCAAAAACAACAAAAACTGCACATCTACACTACTGTTGTTACTGTAGATAACAGTATCGCCACTGCGATAAGAAGCTGGCCTGCTTCGTGTTAGGCGTCGTTTGTTGTTCACGGGAGACGGACGACGAAGTGTTTATAACAAGAAGCTTCAACCTTACGCCCAAGACAACAGAACAGCATTTAATTGTACGCAGTGATAAATCTGAAGCCGAACTGCCGAAGTATCTATAACTAATAAAAGCTAGGCTGCGCTCGAAGAATTTTACTGTTGAAGCTGACTACTCGACGTTCATAAAGCATCAAAGCATCGCGCGACCTCTCTGCGACAGTAGAGCGACTTGTTTACAAATGACAACAGCTACAAAGTTCGTCCATCACTGCCCCGT
>Ga0209149_1000620_pt1 | contig 15377 bp, 5 predicted proteins | sample WorMetTyACAVOLI2_FD_187423 | JGI IMG/M metagenome (GOLD analysis project Ga0209149, IMG submission 187423) | Marine gutless worms symbiont microbial communities from Max Planck institute for Marine Microbiology, Germany - Olavius algarvensis... ... | reverse complement strand
CCCCCCCCGCGTTGCCTAGCAACCTGCCTAGCAACCGCTAGCCTATATAAGGATCTCCCGGCTTACAGGCTTACAGCCGTCACTTCGTCGATGCGTTCACAACGTCTACTCGTGTTGAGTGAAATTGTCGTCTGCACGTCTGTCGATTTATTGTTAGAAAATAAAGTTTAATACCAATAACTTTCTGTCTCGGACTGATGCCTCTGCCATAGCACAGTTTAGTATGGAGTTAAGGGAACTAGAAGCAATCAGTACCATAAGCACTGTGAGTCAGGTTCTGAGACCCAACTGGACACCCAAGCAATAATGCATGAATTGTCCGCCGACTCGGTCACTCGGAGGTCACGTTTCGTAAAGTTTTGGGGTCAGCCGAGATCTTGCCAACTAGACCAGGTATCGATCCGTTTGAGGATACCCGGCCCATGGATTTATCGTCGGACAGGAGTAGTTTGCAGCTTACGCCAATAACTTCGACAGGTCCCTCTGTCATTGCGCCTCGCGTGGCACCTTGGCTGGCTACCTCCACCCATGCGACTTCCAACCTTTACAGTAGTTATATTTTGCGATAACGTACACGTCCATTTCATCCAGAAATGTCTCAGCGAGGCAGATGGTTGAATGACCATGGTTTTGCAGGGAGGCCTCCAGCTTCTGCCGTATGACAGGCTTCACGTATTGCCTTCACGTATTGCCAGTTCTCGTCACACTCACAGCGACCGTTCATGCTACATGTTAACTGAGTTTCCTTGCGCCATCTCCGTGATTCAACTTTGTAGCAATACTCATCATAACCCATGGTGTATGACGTGGCTTACACGAACTTTAAGCCTCAAGCAAGCTGCAGCAGCAGTCGTATAGTAGTGTAGGGACTAGGGGCCTATATAGGCCTAGTAGCCTAGTGTATAGCCAACATTCATAAGAACAACTTTTACGACATAAAAAGAAAAATATGCCATTAAATACATTAGCAGTAATGTGTTTTAGCCTTATGATGATATTGTGATTGCACAGGAAAATATACGACAGCCTGCGGCCTCCCAGAGTATAGGCCCTGTAGCAAAGTACTGAATGTGGGTGTTATTTTAAAGAAGCAACAGCATCTAAAATTAATGAAATAAAAGCCTATTAACAGAAAACTGACGTTATTCTATACTGTTATCTACAGTAATTTGAAAGTTTAGTTATTTTCTTGGTGATAAGCATTTGATTTGCAAATATAAAAGTAAAAGCATATTCTGGCGAAGCGATCGGCTCTTCGCACGGCGTATACAAAACGATATTCGATCGCAAAGGCAATGCCAGCAAAGAGGCGTAGACAGGAGGGTGTTAATTCAATCAATCTCAATGAGTTAGCGACGACCTAAACCAGCGAGCAGAGGCAGTTGCACGCACACGAACTGACAGGTTTGCAAGCGATGATTAATGTCGAGCATCGAGGAGACGCATCAGTCAAGCTGCAGCGCTAACTTCGTTGACATTATACTTACTGGGACAGACGGACCAGCGAGCTGATGGCTAATGGCACACAGAACTTCAGCTGTCATATGTAGACTTACACGCATAATTCTTGTAGTACGACAGACGGTGACGGGCCGTTCTAGCCCCCAATAATGTCTGTAGTCTCAAAACAAAGCCTTTTACGGGCCTTACGGGGGCTAAACGTCTATTTGTAATCGTCCTTCGTGAAATCTGTAAAAGGAGATTGCTTTTGACTGTCTGTCAGTGTGTAAATTAATTTATTACGCAACTAAATGTCGGCCTATAGGCCTATGCATGTTGTGACGTCCATAAAAAATAAACGCGCCACATTTGTTGAAAATTTACCATTGTTACATTGTGTTCGCAGCTGACGCGCGATGTTAGCGATAACTAAGTTTCTTGTAAATGCTGATATTATCTTTTAAGGTACATTGAGTAGGCCTACTCCAAAGCAGCACATGACAGGCATAGGCTGCACATCGTTTCACAAACCTATTCTTTTTTGTTGGCCCACCTTATAGGTCAGATGCGTTGGTTCCGTCCGTCGTTCTTTATCCGCCTCTGAAGATACGACCTATGATAAGTATGTATATATTATTATTATCATTACTATGGTCATATCTCAAAAACTGTGCAAGGCAGCAAGACCCACAGTTATAGGCTACAGTATGGGATACTATACAGAAGTAATTGGAATATGATGATGATGATGATGATGACGATGATTCTGTGGCCGCATTCAGATCCTTTCCGTGGAGAAGCAACAGTTGATTTCTCGGGAAAACATGGCTGCGGGCCAGCTTTGTTATCGCAGTTGCGATGTTTATGTTGCTTCAAGTATTTCGCTAGGTAGCAAGAAATTAAAAGTATAAATTTGTTTATGCTGATATTTGCATTATAGGCCTGATGTTTTTTTAAATAAAGGAAAAGCCCCTTACTCCTTTGTTTTCCCAGTTATCTTGTCCCTGGGCTGCTATACCGTAGACTCCTAGGCCTAGATAATAGCAAATAACCTGATTTCTACATCGTCGAATCATCGTCAGTCCGATCTCTGTAGCAATCTTTGGTGACAGTTGTTGACCATCAAAGAAGCTGGACCGGACGGCATCCACGAAGTGTACGATGCTCAATCAGCATGCATGCAATAAATCAGTTGTCATAAATCTTACGATACTGTGGGTGTTAATATTCATGAAACTCGATGTTTGCTGTCACTGCTGTTCATTTGCTTAGCTGATCTCATCAATCATCCGATCACATTTCAACTACCATATGCCGGTATGCGATCTGTCTCTCAGATTATCTGCAACATTCGCCCGCCATGTTTGTATTTATTGCACAGAGCATGATCGAACTTTACCGTGTTACTGAAACCTGCAAATGTCTTATCATAATTGAAATCACTTAAATTAATCATTTATTTGTCGTCATATATTGCAAATTTTAACACATCTTGCAGCTGTAATTTCAACCAATATATCGCTTTATCTCAGAAATGATACAAGATAGGGCCATATAGTTACTATGGAACGCTAATAGGAACCGAAGCTCGAAACGTTGTCGTTAGGTAACATATTTTCAGTTGTATAAAGTAAGAAGTTTCTACGATATTGATCGTACCAACTGAATGAATCTCTTCAACACTAGGAACTCAAGTTTTCGAATGGTACCATTTTCAGTGAACTCGAGTGAACTCGGTACCGCTGTTACTTCGTATGCACAGCTTACGCGCGATTTGTTAGCGATAGCTAAGTTTCTTGTTTAATTTTAACATTGCATACCACCCGATGGATATTATTGACTTTATCAGTTAAATTTATTTCAAGGACATATTGTGACATGGTTTGTGAATAGAGATATTAAGATGTATCGTATACTTACACGTGTATTTTGGTGTCGCTTCACTTAACAAGAACTTAGCTATTGCAAACAGATCGCGCGTCAGCTGCGCACACAATACGTTGAGGGCATCTATAGGCCTAAATATTGCACCGTGACCTTGAAATCGAGGTTCAGAATCATTCAAGATCAATGGAAACAGAACTATTGGACAGATCATACACGACTTACTATTAGCCGAGTTACTTGACGTTGAATATTATCGTGACCTTGAAATGTGGGTTAGAGGTCACTCAAGGTCATTGAAAGTGGTACCATTTGAAAGTTTGGGTACGGTTTCCTATTCGCCTTCCATATACTAACTATGGCCGTATCTTTTGCCATTTATGAGATATTCAACGTCAAAGAATGGCCTGACCTTGAAATCTGGGTTTGCGGTCGTTCAAGGTCATTGAAAATAGCGCGGTTCGATAGACCATGTATGATTTTCTATTGGTCCGCCATCGTAACTATAGCTCTATCTCGTACCCTTTTCGAGTTATTTGACGTTGAATAATATCATGCCCTTGAAATCTGGCTTAGAGGTCACTCAAGGTCATTGAAACTGGTGCCATTCAAAAGCTTGGTGCGGTTTCCTATTCGCCTTCTATAGTAACTATGGGTGTATCTGTAGCCGTTTGTGAGATATTTAGCGTCAAAGAACAGTGTGACCTTGAAAACAGGGTTAGGGTTCGTTTAAGGTCATTGGAAATGGCGCCATTTGATAGATCGCATACGAGTTTCTATTAGCGTTCCATAGTAACTACGGCGCTATCTCGTATTGTTTGCGGTTTGTAGCGGCTTATTGGTGGAAAATACCCCACCTGTACTTAGCGTCCCCATAGGGAGTGACCCCGTCGGAATTTTGTGAAGATGTTTGATGCTGATAAAACTAGAATGATTGGGCTATCGTACGTTGAAAAAACTATGACAGTATGTTAAGCCGTTTTCATCTGATACCGGAACGTTACGGACAGACGGACAGACAGACAGACGGACAGAATTGCTATATCAATATCTCGCGTCAGTGTGCTGACGCGCGATAAAAAGGTGGCTACAAACGGAAAACATGTCTATCGCGTCGTGATTCAGTATTGTTAAATAGACTACGTATTGGTCATACTCGTTTGACGCACTCTTATCTCATCTCAGGTGATGACATACCGGTACCTGAATGTGGTAATTGTCAGTGCCCACTAACAATGATGCACATCCTGATGGAATGTGTTGATTTTGACGATGTACGAAGTTAAACACTTTGTTGCTTCTTCCATTAAAGACTTATTTGAAAATTTCTAAGCACAGAACATCGTTGATTTTATTACAGAAACTCACTTTTTTAATAATTAATGTTTGTTATTTACTTTACATTCTCGCTCAATAGCCTTGATCTTATATTCATAGGTTTTATTTTCTTACTGATCTTACACGTATATCTGATCAATCGTATAAACCATGAGTGGCACTAAATAGCCTTTTTGTGCTGATGTGCCGTTAAGAAACTACTCACTCACTCACTCACTTAAAATGTATGTGCTATGGCTATTCCATTAGCTGGCGCTGCACATTCATCACTTCGCCGTGTATAATATACGACAGCAGCGACATGGTGTGTAATGGTTGGAGCGACGAACAACCGATCGACAAGTCGGATATCCGACTCATAGTCGTCTCAGTGTCACGTAGCGACCATGGCTAGTTGTTCATATACACATTTTCCTCCGCCACCAAGTAGTATAATTTGGTACTAACCAATGGGCGGTGACGCTTTGCGGCTGGAATAACCATGGTCTTAGCAGAAAGTAAAGCCAGCTTACCGCCGGGTCTGAGTCTGTAAGTCATCTGAAGACTGTGATCAGTTCGGCCCAACGCACGTTTCCAATATGCTAGTAAGCTTACCTTCAGATATTGTCTATGGTCTGGACTAGTTACCTACACTCTTTTCTACGTGCAAAAAATGTCGTCACTTTCATGAAGAGGAAAAATGGCGGACACTTCGAAAGACGGGCTCCTATTCGGCGTAGGAATACGCCACGTCACAGCTACGTCGCAGCTCACGCGCGGAAGTAAACAAGTTCCTGCTTGCTTACGTAATAGTGTTTAAACGCGTTTATTTTCGGCAATATTCCGCCTGCTTGCGCGAAAGAATATTTAACCGCTGCAACGTATTACTGTCAAGTTGAAGTTAAAGTTCGCGATCGAATATTGATGTGTATTTTTCTTTTCTTTGTTAAACAGTTCTATGTATTTTATATTTTAACTGTGGTCTTCTGTCGGAAATAAACAAGGATGGATGGATGGATGGATGGATGGCAGCGGTTATCTCAGAGATTATAGACCGCAGTGGACGCCATTTTTCCTTGCGTTTCCTATTGTGACATAATATAGAGGCTACGGCGGCTGTGGTCCAGACCGACAATGTTAGCGAATATTGCTGCGGTCCTGACCGGAGAATGGTCTCGTTCGACGATCAGATCGGTGGTTAGTCGGGTGACGTGAATACGTAGCGGTCTCGGCGACGTAACTCTCACGCCAGCGTCATTTCGTCACGTCATCGCGATGACGGCCCAACGCCACGTCATGAATCATGCAGACCGATATACGGACGCGTTGACTGCATGCATCGCTAATTGCTGCTGCTGCTGCTTATTGTCATATGACATCACAGGCCTGCTCCCGCCGTGGCGAGAGGACATATCGAACACAACGGAACGCCAACCATACTGTCGATTTCTTTTTGTTTCTGCGTAATAATCAGCTATATACTTCTTTGCGTGTGCGTATACCGTGTTATTACCGTGTTACGTCGTACAGGCGATAGGCCTACCGGTGACGTGTTGTTTTTCGTTTCCTGTTACGTTACCGTTGCAACGACAAGGAAAACGGTTGCATGAAACTTTCAGAATAGACGGGCGACGGCTCAAGGAAATTAGTCAGATTATAACAATCTGCCACAGAGCGAGGCGCGAGATTTGCTGTGCCTAGGATCACTTGTTTGTCGTGTGACAGTGCAACAGTAGCGTAACGCGGAACGGAACACAAAGGCATTAACCCTTTATGGGCAGAACCGCAGAGCAACGGACCATTATACAGCAATACGGTAATTGATACACTGGCCGTTGATGGCTGGGCTGCGTGTTACATTTGGTACAGCGAAGAGGGACCTGGGCGCGCTGCGGCCTCGCTCAGTCCCCAACTTCATATACGTACGGCCGTCGCACGTTCGCTGTCGCTGGACCAACAACTTGGTATTTGTTCGAATTTGCGTGAGCCGGACATGCAAACTGGCTGTTTTCGTTGTACACACTGAAGACGTTTCTTTTTGATCAGTACTCGGCACATTGAGTGCATTAGAGGCGTTTTTTGCGACGATGCGCTATATTAATTGACATTGACATTTACATTCATATTATTCGATGTGGCACTATAATTATCTGTGCCTATTAAAGGGTTGGTATGTCGGAAATCAACGAAATCTCCCAACAGCGGTTCATCACCGAATTATACAGTATACAACAGGCTGCCACTGTGGTCTTTGCTTGGCTGAAAGGACATGCCGCATGACTCGAAGAATCAACGTCACGTTAGTTAATACTAGTACACCTGCATGTAGTACAGTGTTTAAGTGATTGATTGTCGGGCGTAGGCTATTGCGGTGGACCGTCGCTGTGACTGCAAGCAGCACATAATCCACGTCCAGATAACGAAGACGAGTTAACGTCTGAATTAGACCTGTACCAATAAACTACAGGAGATCAATAATGTTGTGCATGCAGATTGCAAGAGCGCACAAAATTATGCAGCTACATCGACTCTGCAAACTAACAAGTGATCGCAATCTAATTACTGTGAATAAGAAAATTAGTTAGTAATTTTTATGGACAGCTAAGTATATGGCTTTCTTCAAGCCAGGCTTGTTTAGGCGCCGCTAAGCGATAGCGATGATGCCTTAATGCATCGATGCTGTCCATCTGTTCGTTCGTTCGTTCGTCTGTCTGTCCGTTCGTCTGTCGCCAAATGCATACACAAAAACGTGATTTTCCTCAAAAACGAAGCAATTTAGCGCTATGGTCTAATAGGTAGTCCTACATGGGCTCTTCAAAGAACCCATTATTGGACCCCTAAAATTCAAGATGGCGGACGGCCACAATTTTAAAAATCGTTTTTTTTGCCCATAACTCAGCAGCCGATTGTCCGATTTCAGTGAAATTTTGTGTGAAGAAGCAGTTTTTTTTACAGAATTTCGGCAATGGGACAGATACCGCCGTTCCACGTCCGTATTTTTTGGTTTTCCTGATGCACTTTGGGCTTCGGCGAGCGGCGCTTTTCATATTGTCGGCGATAATTTGTTTAGTTATCATCACCAGCATAGCATCATCATTTCTAGCTTGCACCACCAGCGCCGCTCGTAGCGCGTATAGTCTCCAGAATCACGGATTCTGAGCCATGTTGTCAGCGTGATTGACTGCGGGATTTGAGATCGTATATAGGACTGTCTTCATCCACGTTAACCATAGGCGTCCATTTTGTCACTATTCATACCTTCCGGTTTAATCTTAAATTGGACTTTAATGCAACACGTCTGCAAAATGCGACTGAGCGCTAGGCCTAATTACTACCCGCGCAGCGATAGCGTAGGGATGTGGGTTGTTTTCAGCAGTGCGTGCCGGTCTGTCGGTGTTTGTTTGTGTCAACGCGATAACTCTTCAGCCGTTTGAGATATCCTATCATCATGAAATATTTATGAAGACGTTTATTCGCCAATGAATGGCCAAAGCTCGACACAATGTACTTTAGCGTTTGGAAACAACACTATAGAGAGATGTACTGACTTTCAGCTCCGGCGTTCGTCGGGGACAGAATGCGAGTACATATTAGACCAAATGGCGATGACAAAATCTACTAACTAGAACATCAAAGACGATCTCACTATTCGAAAATGGCTGCATTCCGATGCATTGCGGCGCCCGCGCGATGTAACGTCTCTGGTGTTCTAGCGAGAACATTTTGTTCAGTGGAAAACCAGAATCAGTCAATCAAAGACGACAGCTAAGAGGCAAGTAATACAAACAAGAGAACTAAACAAAATCTACTAACTAGAACATCAAAGACGATCTCACTGCGGTTTCCATTTTTAAGCGCCTCACTTTACTTTAGTAAAAGAGGCGCTTGGCTTATTGAGATAGGCTGTGTCGTTGGTCGTTGGTCGTTGGTTGGTTGTCACGCGCGTGCACTGTGGCCAAACGGTGCATCCTAGGCCTATAGTTACTATGGAATACTAATAGGAACCCCTACCCCAGGAATTCAATGGTACAAAATTCGACCACCTGGGGTGACCCCTAACCGGGGAATGGGCCCCCCGTGAGGCGCTTTTTGTCAAATTACTTTGACCTCTTGTTAGTAACGTCTCAGTTATCTCCATATGGCAGTGATACATTTTCCAGCCAAATTTAGCGCAAGCATCTTAAGAAACCTGCAAATTGCTGACATTTCTAGAATTTCAATGTTTGCGGTCTCCGCCATCTTTGATTTTAACGGTATGTGAATTTCACACATTGCAGCACGACGGTAATGTAGTGCTTTCTAACTCCGCACCAAATTGGTTCCAAACAATCGACAAATTATTTTTAAATGCGTAGAATCAGCATTTCCTCAGCTATGTAGTCTGAAACTTTTGTTCAAATTTCTTAATTTTTCTAGGAATTATTCACGAAAACACAAGGGGATGTTTTCTATGAGAACTGAGCGTACTGCATACGCGTAACCGACGGTATCGTGACCAGGAAGCTTGTGTAAATTTACATTTCCGTCCCCGAGTGTGGCGATAAGTGAAGTGGTCTAATATGTACGATAACAATAACAGAAACACATGTCGTAGTGTCCACACTAGTACCGCTATTATCACGACGATCATGGACAGTCGTAAGCAAACAGACAGAGCGAGAGAGAGAAAGAGAAAGAGAGAGAAGGTATGGTATTCTCGTGTGGGAACCGCATGTAGAACTCATTGACGGTGGTCGACTGACGACGATGAAGTATTGAGGACACTGGCGGGCTGCGTGTTGGTGATGTATGCTGCAGCTTCTGCCTAAGTCGTCAGAGGTCAGCGCAGTTTTGCAGACTGTAACAAATGGAATGGATAACAGAAGCATCGGCGACGCGACGGACGTCGCCTGCGGAACTGGCGATCAAGGACCCAGCCAACGCCACTGGCAGCCAGCACGAACAGATCAAACCTCGCCAGCGTCTATGGCGTCGTACTCGCGACCATATCACTACCAGCACCGCCGCACGAACAACGGAAGTGGCACGTCGGCTTGATTTTACCGCCGGCGTCGCAGTGCTGCTGTGCAAACGTGATTTTCCGGTTGCGACTGTAAGCGATAGGTTGACAGACTCGCTATATATGGCTACAGCTCGGTTGCCGCCGGCTCCTGAAGGTATTGCTGTTTAGCGTCACGACGCTGCTCTGTCTGCATCTCGGCGCACGCATGCCGGCATGTCTGTATGTCTGTATGTCTGGCTGGTCCTATATCCGTGTGTGGTGGTGCGTCACTACGTCCTAGTAACGTGTGTATGTGCGTGTGACGTCAGTCGTTTATAAACGTCAGAGTGAGAGGATCACGGGCCTGCAGATCGACCGCGGCGCTAGTCAGCATGCAACAACGATGGTCGGGCCTGTTTTATTTGCGAGCAGCAGGTGCGCTGCGTGATAACTCACTTCTCACGGGAGGCTCATGCACGGAATATTGCTCGATCGCACGCACGGCACAGTTTAGGCTAGCTTGCTGCCATGCTTATTAAGCTGAAGCAATTCGAACGGGCAATTCGTCATATGGTCACTGCGGGCATATAACCTCCATGTCTATTTATGGTAATCATTGTCAACTGACGCGACCATTTTTACAGCGCGACGCTATGCATAGTGCGTGCATAGTGCGGCTATGCAATTGCTGTCGCAAGATATCCGGTACACGCTGGTATTCTGCCGAAACAGCCAAACATATCATCAAACTTTTTCACCTTGGGTAGCCACACCATTCTAGTTTTTCTCTACCAAACTATATGGCAATATTCTGACGGTGACTCTCTAACGCGGGCGTCGAATGCAGGCGGGGTATGAAAAATAACGCCATTTTCGACCAATATCTTGTTTTATCTCGGAAATGGTACAAGATAAGGCTAAAGAATATTACTAAAGAATGCGAATAGGAAACCGTACTTAAGTGGAGCCATTTTCAATGACATTGAACGATCACTAATCCAGATTATAAGGTCACGTTATTATTTGACGTGAATATCTCAGAAACGGTACAAAATGTAGGCAGAGTTATAATGAAATACTAACAGGAACTTACACAGGCCCTACTCAAGTCAAGGGTGTCATTTCGAATGACCTTGAGTGACTTTAAGTGACGTAGCGAAATATCTAATGACACGAAGCATCGCGCGGTCTCTCAGCTTCTTGTCTGTATCAAGTTGTTATGTGTGTAAGAATAGTGGACAAATACAAAACATTTCAAAACCATTCTGACGTTGACTAAAAATTCATACACGTCTGCGTTTATATTTGGATGCAAATTTATATCTATCTTATCTAAATCATTAAATTCCCGGTATACATGTATCTCACACAGAACTTAGCTATCGCTAGCAGGTTGCGCTCGGCATCGTAATGTCCTTCTGGTCGAATACGACAGTAGATTAAACTACTCACATATAATATACGATGTCCGACCGTCATGCTGTCTTTTTTAACACACAAACAATGAAACCGCTGATTTGTGTAGTGCCTGAAGTGACATTTAAACGTCGCTCAAGGTCATCAGCAATGTTAAATCGTTAGATCGTCTAGACTTTCTATCATGTACCGGAAAAGTAGGCTAGTCTTATCTATAGACAAAAAAAGCTGAAATGACCTTAAAGGTCAATCAAGGTCACTGGCGATACCACAGTACAATAGGCTACATCACTTTCTATTAGTGATCGGTAGTATCCATTTGTCTATCTTTTATCGTTTCTGCGATATTCAACGTCGAATAATGATGTGGCTCTGAAATTCGGCTTAGATGTCATTCACGGTCACTGAAAATGGCACCATTCGATAGATCATATGACTTCCTATCAGTCTGCCACTGTAAGTATAGTAATAGGCCTATCTTGTACCATTTCAGAGATATTTGACCTTGAAGGCTAGGTTATGGTCACTCACTCTACGAAATTATACACGGTCTGTACATCGACGAAATCTGTAGACCCGCGACTATCTTTTTGCTGCTGATAGTATGGGTCTATTTTCTTTTATTTCTACACACCGCGTGTCCCAGAAAAGCCATATAGCGTAAGGTGTTGCGTTACAGTCGTTCAAGATCATTAAAATTTGTACCAATCGAAAGCATATATGAGACCTCCTATTAGTCTTGCATTATAGCTATGTGCCTACATTCTATCGTTTCAGAATTGTAACGATTTATTGGGCGAAAGTTTGCGTTTTTGCCTTTTTAACCCACCCGTCTCGTTTGAAGCCTTGAGTAACAGATAACAATCATTTTTATGTAGCACAGTTTATGCGTGAATCAGTAGTTATGAGAGATGCTGTTGGTCGTCATGGATGCTCGAATTTGTTAACTAGGAGTGAAATTAGCTGTATTATACAGTACTTAGCTACTTATTGATTGCTTAGGCCCTATTGGTTGTTTTTAAATTTTCTTTTTTTTTTCTTTTTTACGGTTCTGTTGTACTACGTGTACAATTTCATTGTAATAATAATAATAATTTGCACAGGGTGCTTCACTTGACTTGTGGCACGAAATTTGGTCTAAAAAACAAGTCCCCGGACTAACCGGTGGTGAAAACTGCGTGGTCGTATGTCAATGGTTTTGAGTCGGTAATAGCGTGCGACAGACAGACAGACAGACGGGCAGACAGACGGACAGACGGACAGGTCGTCTATAGCTAAATCGCGCTCTAGCAGCTCAGCGTGGCAAAAACCTGCATGATGATATCTGCTGCAGCTGTTGTTTCTTTTTGCAGAAAATAGAACGATAAATCTATTATGGTCTACAGAACAGTTTACACTGTGTGTCACAGACAATTGTATACACTTCAGTTATTTTGCAGACGCTGCCTATGCTGCACCGGAGGCATTATGTTTTGTCTATGTTTTGTTTATGTTTTTCATTATGTTTAGTTGGCGGTTTGGCTTAGTGGTAACGCGTTGGCCTCGATCAACGTAGTTGCGCAACGTCAGACCCGGTTAGTACCAAGAAGGGTGACCGTCTGTGGACGGGTAAACCATCTCGGTATGTAACTAGCCAGCTAGGTCGACTCAGCCTTCTACCGTCTGTGGGACGGTAAAATGAGTATCAGCTTTCAGGCTGAGCAATAATGATAAATGGCGATGGTGGGTGTAGATTCTGGCAGCCTGTACAGGCGGACTAACAGCCTAAGTTGTCTGGCTTGGTCGTGGGTCGGCGGCCGCTTGGCGCCGTTCTACATTCATCAAACGAACCGGGTAAACTCTCGCAATGGCTCTGCCATGATGACAGCACCATAAACATTGTCTTGGATATTATTATTATTATTATATATTGTTATTATGTCCATCGCGGCTATTCTATCTCGTCTCCTGTCCATCCCGTATTCTGACCGTGTCAAATGTATATTTCTTTCGCTTCGCAAGACTGAACGGATTTTGATTTACAACGGATGTCTAACGGCTGTGCAAGAAAACAAATTGGTACAGTATTTTTTTCCGAGACACAATGTACTTTAGCGTTTGGAAACAACACTATAGAGAGATGTACTGACTTTCAGCTCCGGCGTTCGTCGGGGACAGAATGCGAGTCACGTAGAGATTAAGCAGATTAAGCAACGACAGTCGTCAAGGAGTGAATACATGCGAGCGATTCGCAATCGAGAATTAACCATTTAGAGTGCAAACGTAATTATAGTGCCACATCGAATAATATGAAGTTGGTACTCTGGCTATTGATGGCTGGGCTGTTACACTTGGTACAGCGAGGAGGGGCCCTCCTCGCTGTACCAAATGTAACAGCCCACCAATCAATGGCCAGTGTACCATTTTCTGTACCAGTCACCGTATTGCTGTATAGTGGTATGTTGCTCTGCGGTTTTAATGTGCATTAAAGGGTTGACCTCGCATTTGCATCTTAATACAGTTTAGCGTTAAATTATATGTATTGGTTATTTGGCAGTATACAAGAAAGCTGCACATAATGTGTGGCCTTCTGTGGGATGACAGTGAGATATGGTTCTCTCAGAAACTGAAATATTCCCAATGGGCCACAGGCTACACGGGAAAGTTTCGACTGAGGGATCTTTCTCGTAGCAGGCCATGTCTGTTTTATATGAGGGACATGATCGACACGTCACGAACAAATGCATACAAATTATACTAAATAACGGATGATACGTGTGCATGCTAAATACTATTGTCAGTGATTAATTAGGCAGCAATTGTGGTAATTATTATTAATCTTAACCCTTTTCCGCCGTTGTATATTAAACCCGGTCTTAAACGTGCCCACGTTTTATTTTAGGGACACTTTAAGGAAACCGGCAAAGCAAAGCTTCTATTGTGACTAAAGCTATATCAAGTTGGAAAGTTGACAGGCGATGAAAAAAGTGCTTTAACTCAATAAATAAATAAACAAGAAATACGTTCTGTCGAACTCGGAGTCTCTCCAATGCAACTTTTTTTTCATTTTTGATCACGTGACGTTCATCCAGTTCAAAATCTGCTGCTGTGTATACAAAATTTCATCGAAATCGGATGATTTTTCGCTTAGATATGGCGATATATCGATTTTCAAAATGTCGACCGTCCGCCATCTTGGAATTGTTTTACCACCATACAAGACCACCCACGAAGTCTCTGTTGCTGGCCGCAGCTGCCTGTCAAATTTCATGTCAATCTGATACACAGATATGAAGATATAGCTGTTTGAATTTTTCGCATATTTGGCTTGAAATGCCTATTCAGGCCCCCAAAATGGGGGTTTTGGGGGACTTTGGACCCCTAAATGTGATTATTCATCACTGAGACCCCCAAAAGGCACATCCTTGCGTAAATCCGCGTCTTTTAAGCTATCAACTGTAAAAATCCGTTGAGGGGTCTGACCTGTAGGCGAGTTGACAGAAAGTGTGACGGACACACATGCACACACACACCCTCACACAGAAAGACACACACAGATAAATTTACATTCTGACCATGCATAGCATTAGACAATAAACTAAAACATGAAACCATAAGAGATGGAATCTCACTATACCCGCAACCCCTAATAGGATGACGTATACCTGTCGAACCCTCTGAAAATGACCTTGACCTTGACGTGCGAATTCATCCGAGATTTTTCTACGGTCTACGTAACTATATCAAGCAGAAAGCAGATATCTGCAATAGTTTTTTTGCCGCGCGATGCCTGCATAAGCGCGGTGTATGCTGTCGTGCGGTGTCTGTCCGTCCGTGCGTTACATTCATGTAGTGTGTGTATCGTGACGGGTAAACACATTCTCAAACTTTTTTCACCTTCGGGTAGCCACACCGCTATAGTTTTTCATATCAAACCGTATGACAATATTCCGACGAGGACCTCCAACCTGGGCAAAAATCGCAATTTGCGACCAATATATTGCTTACTAGTGGAGTGTCGAGTATTGTTTCGACCGCGGAGTATGTTGATAATGGGAAGCGTCGATTTCGTTTACAACAGTCGACTGTCACGCCGAAAAGAACAGAACAGAATTTGTTTGTGCGTATTGGTACATCTGAAGCCGAAGTAACTAATAATAAAAGTAAGACTAACTAGATGCTGGCATGTGACGATATCATGCCAACCGGATGGACGCCCGCCGCAGCCAGTTCAACCTTGGAAGAGTGGACGCGTACATTTAGCCGAGGGCAGCAATGTAGTTGTTTTAGAATTACCGTATTCTACGGAGTTCGGGCGGGACAGCAGAAAGTTTGCGAGTGGGGTCCGAAAATATGGAAA
>Ga0209149_1000619_pt1 | contig 15383 bp, 8 predicted proteins | sample WorMetTyACAVOLI2_FD_187423 | JGI IMG/M metagenome (GOLD analysis project Ga0209149, IMG submission 187423) | Marine gutless worms symbiont microbial communities from Max Planck institute for Marine Microbiology, Germany - Olavius algarvensis... ... | reverse complement strand
GAAACCTCAGTGGTGACTTTCGAAAATCGCTTACTTATTTATTGCTTCTGGTAATTTGGGTATGTTTGAGCGACATTTTGTTGACAATTAGAAGTCGACCGTCAGTCCCCGTACGGGACTAATTTTTGTTGTTTATAAATGTGACGTATGTGCCAACCTAACAGGTTGAAGTGGACGACAACACTGAGCAAAACGGTGCAGCTGACGTTCACCTCGAAAGCAGTGTCAACAATTTTCATGAGGTGCAGCAGGTTCAGATAATTGTGCTTGTTTCTTCTAATACCTGTTTATATCAACATTACAGCCACTGTAAACTGTTGACTGAATGAGTGGTAGTAAAATAGAATTTCTTAAACTTTTTGGCGCATGTAATTGCAAATGGAAATAGAATAATTTGTTTTGTTGGTTAAAACTATGGTTCAGGAACCGTTGACTTTATTGCTGGCCAGATGTGCATTGGTTGCTGACGTTTGGTCGTCTGTCATCTGTCCCGTGGTCGTATCTTGACAGAAGCTGTAGTAATATGAGAGTATAAGCCCGTATTACAGACAGATAATTCTAGCTGAGACCTGCAAACTTACCAATGCTAGGCAGGTCAGACCCGCATTTGAATCTCAAACCCGCGCACAGTCGCTGAAAACCCGCTTGAGTTGTTAAATTAAATACCATGTTTTAACGTCAAAGAACCATGTACAAGAGTTATTTTACCATTGTAAATTAGATAAATTTGTAAATATATTTAACCATTTTGCACTCAGCACCATATGCCCAGTTTGGGCATCCGTTGCACCAAATGCATTTGGCGGTTTGGCTGTGCCTGGACCAGCTGGGCGAGCTTACAGCGCTCCCCCAGAGTCCTAGCTGGATTTGGGAGATGGGATGGAAAGGAAGAACAACGGATAGGGGAAAGGGAAAGGAAGTGAGGAGAAGGGCAAGTGGGGAAGGGGAGGGATGAGGCTGGTGTATGGGTACTGGAAAGAGACAAGGACAGGGGAGAGGGGTATGACCTTTTTGACAATTCACCAATGTTGGCAGGTCTGGCTGTCACTTACATAGGGTTTAGTGATGATATGTGCCTCATCTGCAGGTGATGTAAGCGAGCAGCGTGATAACAGGTTGTGATGGTTGCACTGTGTTGACAATGACACTGGAAAGCATGGTTGTAGGCCAGCTTTTTATTGCAGTCACGATATTATTGTACTAAAATAGTCTACTGGCAGGACAATCAATATGTTTTCACATATACACATATTTATGAAATGATCTCAAATATTTGTGGAGAAAACGTGCATTGCGCCTTGATTCTAACTTGACTACGACACTTTGTAAATTATTTACTTATTTACTTCTGAAAATTAGAATTTACATTGTAGTTAATACTAATGTTTGCCATTACAGTCGCAGACCTTTAGTGTTATGAAACTATTGATTGGCATCAGTAATCGTATCTGGCCTGTAAAATCCTGATCCTGCAATTCCTACACGTTTCTCTACAGAGACTTCTGGAACCCGATTTTCGAAAAATCTTAAGTTTTTCCTAAGTTTGTCGTAAATATTTCCTAAGTTTTTCTTAAGTCAGCAAGTTAAAATTTCCTAAGATTTTCTTAGGAAAATTATAAGTCAATTTTCGAAACACTTCTTAGGAAATCTTAACTATTTCTTAAGTTTTTTTTAAGTTTCTCTTATTTATTTTTAGCATCCAGTGGTTGGGCTTGCATAAGTCACGTGACCAGTAGGCCGCACAAGGTCGTCTGCAATGAGTTGGCACAACTAGGTGACAGCAGCGCGAGGAAATCGAGTTGTTTGGATTAAGTCGCTTTCCGACAACTTGACAAGTCGACCAAAGTTTAATAGCGCGTTACTTCCTTCTTGCCACGAAAGTATCAACGCCATTGTTGTTGTTATTGTTGACATAACTGCGGTGTAATCTATTTCGTAATTTCCTAAGACAGCTTTGTAGTGGTCGTAAGTTTTTCCTAAGTTTTTCTTAACTTTTTCTTAAGAATTTCTTGACATTTTTCGAAAATCAGTATTGTTGTAAGTTTTTCCTAAGATTTTCATAAGTCTTAAGAACTTCCTAAGATCTTCCTAAGATTTTTCGAAAATCGGGCCCCTGGAGGACCTGACCTAATACATGTTGATCATGGAAAATAGGCCAATTAAACAAGCAGAGGGTGTGTGTTTTTTGTTGTTATTTTTATGCTGAAAGCTGAAAGCTTGTATACAGGCTTCTGCTTATATTGTAATGACTTTGTGGGGTCCAAAAAGCCATCTTTTGTGAATAACTCTGGCAAACCCCATACATTCCAGACCAAATTTGGCATATATGCACCATACTGCACAGCTCAAGGGGTGACAACATTCAGGAAATTTTGGGTGCGATCAGCCTACTGGGGCAAAATGGGGGTGGGCGTGGAGGAGTCCTGCGCAGCCAGGTTGTTTGTCCACAAAACCAGACATTATTCTGTCAACTTCCTACCATTGTTTTTCACAGAATTTGGCCACGATATCTGTAAACCGTGTCCCCTCAAAACATATCGCAAGGGATTTTTAAAAAATTTCGTTTATTGGGGTCATTCGCCCCAAAACCTTAAAATTAACAGGTACCTTACTGCGACTAGCCTAAAGCCACAGGGACGCACTGTAGAGAGATACTTTTTAGTTACTGGACACTATAGTCCAAGAGCTACGTCCCACCTCAGTCATTTTCTTTTCAGGACATACGGTTTCGGCACTATGGAGCGTCAAAGTTCCTAATTTTAGCATGCCTAAAACGTACCTTCTGGTAACAAGCCTACAGGTCAGGGGTTACATTGCAGAATGCTCCCCGCAATTCCGTGGAAGGGCATTCCTAGTAGGGTGTTTCTGCTACATCTGATGGGGGAGCTGGGGTTCGATAAATTTGCCAAAATTTTTGTACATAATGATAATACACAGCGAACCTGAACCAACGAGAGCTCGGAATGTGTCATTCCATGCAATGATGTGCATTTCTGGGGCTCCAAACAACGTTTTCCCTACAGATTGGGAATCAGATCCCAAAAGTGTGAAATTTGAGCTCATGAATACGATTTTGAAGCATGAACAACGAAAAAATTCAGATGCTCATGGTATATCTTGAACACCACAAAGCCGATCATGAGAAAATTTTTACTGGAGATAACCACCATTAATGGGCCTTTGTAGGTGGTCCCATGACTCTCCGAAAAAAAATCAAATATGGCGGACGGTGGCCATCTCGAATTTCGTAACGTGTTAATATCTGTGTAATGGTTGAAGATAAGATCTAATATTTTCACTATGAAAATATGTTGTGATTATTTCTAATTTGTATTAATATGTTTTCCAGACGAACAGTGAACAGCTACAAGAAGGAAGTTATGAATTACGGGACACAGATTTCCCTGCTATTTGGTGCCAGACTTCTGTCGGTGAAGTGATGTCTGTCGTTGTAGACTGTGGACAGCAAAGTGATCAGATGGATACCTCGTCAAATGCATTGTATACCACTATGATTGTTGGTGAAAATGTCAGCGTAAATGGAGACGATATTGTGTTCGTTAGTCCGTTGAATGACGTGGACTGTAAGGTGTTTGGAGATACAGCTGACACGTTAAGAGATCGACAGCTGGACGTTGTGGAACACAACTACAGTTGTGATAGAAGTGACCAAGTGCTTTACGAGTCTGGCAATATACAGACAAACGGTTCGGAGAAGCCGGATCAGTATTTTATGTATGAGCGACAATCGGTTGTTGGCAGCAGTTCCACCAAAGAGGAACAACTTGATGCCGGTGTAAGCCTGTATGCGTGTGAGATCTGTAGCAGAACATTTACTAGATCATACGACGTCGTCAGACACATGCGTGTTCACACTGGTGAAAAACCTTACAGCTGTGACATGTGTGACAAGTCCTTTAGTCAGTCTGGCGGTCTCGTAAAACATAAGCGTGTTCACGTGCGTGACAAGCCGTACAAATGCAACGTTTGTGACAAATCATTTTGTGATTCCAGCAATCGTACGAGTCACATGCTTGTTCATACCAATGAGCAGCGTTACAAGTGTGATGTGTGTAACAAGGCATTTATGGACTCCTCTGGGCTTGCTGAACACCAATGTATTGATACCAGTGATGAACAGCCTCACATGTCCAGCAGTCATGTCAAACGCGAGCAACTTCGCACATGTGAAAAGCCGTACAAATGTAACATTTGTAACAAATCTCATAGCAGCGTTAGCAGTCTTGCCGAAGATGACTGTTTTTGCATTAGTGACAGAACATACATATGTGACATGTGTGCCAAGTCCTTTAACCATTTGAGCGATGTCTTGAGACACAGACGTCTGCATTCAGATGAACAGGCATACAGTTGTGACAAGTGTAACATGGCATTTGGTGACTCATATGACCTTGCCAGACATGACTGTATTCAGGTGAATGAAAAAACTCACAAGTTTAACAGTTGTAACAGACCATTTAGTGACTCCATGCACAAACTATACACATGCGACATGTGTGACAAATCCTTCATTCAGGCCTCCTATCTTAAAAGACACCAACGTATCCACACAGATGAGCGGCCACATGGATGTGACTTGTGTGACAAGGCATTTAGGAACTCATCTGATCTTACCAGACACAAACTTGTTCATAGCGGTGAACGACGTTACATGTGTGACTTGTGTGGCATGTCCTTCACTCAGTCCGGCGGTCTCCTCAGTCACAAACGACTTCACACAAAGAAGAAGGCATACGAGTGCAACATCTGCAACAAGTCGTACAACAGCTCTCGGTATCTTGCCGTACACAAATGTATCCTTACTACCAGCAAACTATATGTCTGCGACATGTGTGACAAGTCCTTTAGTAAATCCAATAATCTGATTCGACACAGACGTGGTCACACAAATGAATGGCCTTATAGATGTGACATGTGTGGCAAGTCGTTTAGGGTTTCATGTGATCTTGTCAGACACGAACGCATTCATGCCGCTGAATGTAACAGTATGTGTGGTGTATCCTTTAGTTTGTCCGACATTCTCACCAAACACAAAGAAATTGACAGTGACATGAAACAATACAGATGCAACAATTATAGCAAATCACACAGCAGTTCTGCCAGTATCGCTGAACATAAATCTATTGGTAATGACAATAGAACATATGCATGCGACGTGTGTAACAAATCGTTCGGTCAGCGCTCTGATCTCAAGAGGCACTTACGTATCCACACAAATGAGCGGCCTTATCCATGTGACTTGTGTGACAAGGCATTTAGGGACTTATCTGATCTTGCCAAACACAAGTGTGTTCATAGCGGTGAGCGACCTTACATTTGTGACTTGTGTGGCAAGTCGTTTACTCAGTATGGCAATCTTGTCAACCATAAACGACTTCACGTAAACAAGAAGCCGTACGAGTGTAGCATTTGTAATAACCGATACAGCAGTTCAAGCTATTTTGCCGTACATAAGTGTATTGGCAATGATGATAGAGCGTACGTGTGCGATGTGTGTCACAAATCCTTTAGTCGATCGTGTGATTTCAAGAGGCACAGACGTATCCACACAAATGAACGGCCTTATTCATGTGACTTGTGTGACAGGTCATTTAGGGACTCGTCTGACTTTGCCAAACACAAACGTGTTCATAGTGATGAGCGACCTTACAAGCAGAACCCATACGAATGTAGCAATTCAAGCTATTTTGCTGTACATAAGTCTGTTGGCGATGATGATAAAGCATATGTATGCGACATGTGTGACAAATCCTTTAGTAGATCCGCAGATTTAAAGCGGCACAGACGTATTCACACAGATGACCGGCCTTATGCATGTGATTTGTGTGACAGTGCATTTAGGGAGTCGTCCGATCTTGCTAGACACAAGAGTGTACATGGTAGTGTACAACGTTACATGTGTGACATTTGTGGCAAGTTATACTCTCAGTCTTGCAGTCTCGTCACTCATAAACGACTTCACGTGAACAAGAAGCCGTACGAGTGTAGCGTTTGTAATAACCGATACAGCAGTTCAAGCTATTTTGCCGTACATAAGTGTATTGGCAATGATGATAGAGCGTATGTGTGCGATGTGTGTCACAAATCCTTTAGTCGATCGTGTGATTTCAAGAGGCACAGACGTATCCACACAAATGAACGTCCTTATCCATGTGACTTGTGTGACAAGGCATTTAGGGACTCGTCTGACCTTGCCAAACACAAGCGAGTTCATAGTGATGAGCGACCTTACAAGTGTAACGTCTGCAGCCAGTGTTTTGCTAGTACTGGTTCACTGAGTGCTCACAAAACCGTTCACCATGGTGATAAACGTTTCGTGTGTGACGTGTGCGGTGCAGCGTTTTATTGGCGGACGCGTCTGGTCGAACACAGTTTCATTCACACAGGAGCCAAACCTTATGAGTGTAACATATGTCATAAGAAGTTTAGATTTCGGTGCTATTTTTCCCAACACCAACTGATTCACTCTTCTGCCAGACCACACAAGTGTGACATATGTGACCGCACGTTCGCTCAGTTGTCTCAGCTCACCGTACACATGCGTATTCACACTGGTTACAGACCTTACAAGTGTACCATATGTCCCAACGCCTATACCCGCCCTTGTGCTCTTGCAGATCATTTACGAGCTCATTCTGGCCGCAGACCATACAAATGCCACATTTGTGATAGTGCATTTACCTGGTCGAAAAATCTGAACAGGCACAAACGCAAGGTTCACCACTCTTCTGTTACCTCTATCGTTAAAGGTAAAGGTGATTTATATAGTGGCTTCATTGTAGGCTCACACTCAACGCACTCGAGTACGGATCACACATTTTTACCTGCAAATTACACTGTTCCTGCCTCTACTTCATAAGCACTCACCACATGGCACCTCCACTGACTGAGGTAGCAGACATCTCACAGCAGCCTACTGCTCATTTATCAACCCTGAAAGGATGAAAGGCTGAGTTGATCGGGTTGGCTGACCTATAGCAGATGGTTTACCCACCCGTCAGCTTTAGGTCGAGTGCAGGACAGTGAAAGTTCGCCGGTCACAGACTGACGTTCTAACGCTGTTCCACGCAACCAACCGACAGTTAAACCTTTATGACATGCAGAGAATGATGTTGGGTTAAACTTGCTTATATTTGACACGTGTTTGTTTAGTCTGTTCTGTTGCCATAGACCGTTCAGGTTTCTGATACGCAGTGAAACAGGGCTGGATGTAGGCATGGTCATCCTACGACCCCACCACTTGGTTTCTCACAGTATCATAGTCTGGTTGAAATGTGAAAAGATTTGTTACTGTTATACAAACTACAAAATGGTGTTCATTGTTATGTTGCCTATTTTTGACAACTTGGAAGGTTTGTTCATATCCACCACCTGGTAAGCAAATGGATCACATAGAGTATAGTGCAGCCATGGTGCCTGGTGCCACATGTTTTATAAATCCAGCCCTGGTTAAGTAGATGGTTAAGTTTGTTCATCTCATTCTGATGTAATTTTAAGTCTGGGACAGACACTGTGTCTATGTTGTCTTTGTTCTTGAGTCTGTCGCTTCATGATTTGTTTGTACTTATGTTACATATGTGTGTATTGTGTTTATGATGCATAACTGAACAGTAGACGGCCGTGATAATTTTACGCTGATTGTCATTGCCTTGGCTAACTCTGAGTCGATACCAGTATTGTTAAGGAATATCAGATACAACTGTGAATGCAAAGGCAGTGTGTATGCTGTTGCCAAGCACTTGATGTCTGAATGTGACTCTGAACACGCTACAGTACAAATGTCCAATCCATAGTTGCGTTTAAGCTATGATATATACATCTACTTGTGTGTATAGTACGAAAGAATGATAGTGAATGCATTTCTGCTTTTGTGATTTAGTTATGTTCAGTCGTGGTCTCGCAGTAACATTTGTTACTTTGGTCACTCTAATCCTCTTCTGATTGATTGATTGATTGATTCCTACATTTTCTTGTCCTGCATTTTGTGCCCAAAATCGGAGGCGAAACTGCATTGACAACTTGTTCTGTACTTTTTAGTTAGTCTGCTGTTATAAGTACAGGGTGACCACTTGTCTGGAAAACCTGGAAATGTCAGGGAATTTGACAGCTGTCAGGGAAATGTCAGGGAATTTACTAAAAATCAGGGAAATGTCAGGGAAAAATCTTGTCAGGGAAAAGTTGCCTAAAACTGTTTATTGTAAGCTGCATATTTGCATCCATACAGGTATTTAGTAGGAGTCTGTTCTGTCAAATATTAAATTTATGGTTTCTGATCATGCACTGTCGCATTCCTACCCCCACCACTGACAGTAACACTAGTACGGGTGTGATATGAGTAACACTTAACATGCCGAGTGCCAGGAGTGTCGCGAACCATCAGGGAAATGTCAGGGAACTTCACATTGTCTGGAGAGTGGTCAGCCTGTAAGTACTAATTAGTGGTAACTTATTATTACAGATTATTATGGATGATAATACACAGATTTACAATTAATCAGTGATCAAAGATGCCGAACATAAGGTAAATGTATTGTGGTTAAAAATGGCTGTTAATACACCGTGTCTAAAAAAACTGTGCATTTTTGTTTCTGTCAGAACTTCATCAAATTTCCACCAACTTTAATAAATTTTGGTAGGTAGATGGCAAAATGGCTAAAAACTGTCAGAATTCGTGCTCGAAATGTGCCCCGCATACATGGACACAAGCACTTAGACAACGACGTGTTTCTCGCATCTCTATCTCGCTGCAGGAAAGCGACCGTGTTGCGTGCTGATGCGCCGAGGTGCCATCTGTTGAAACATAAAAAAATCGTCTCCGGACAACCTGCGCATGTCTGGCAGTGACCTCTGAGCACGAAAGTTGTCGTGACACTATGCCCTCTTCACTTTGACACCAAATCTGAGCAATCTGATTGTAACAAATCCAGTGTTAGGTAAAAATTTAGAACATCCGCTTTTAAGAAGGTAGTGTAGTGACATGGGTCAGGTTAGGTGGAAAATGTACACATAGCATATATTATCAGCCATTTTGCCATCTACCTTCGAAAAGTTATTAAAATCCATCGAAATTTGACAAAGTTCTGACAAAAACAAAAATGCGCAGTTTTTTTTGAGACACGGTGTACATGTAATAATAATAATAATACTGGGACAGTGATTATAGTGCTGTGATTATGGTGTCGTCATTGCGAGAGTTCTTCATCCAGTTTCTTGATTTATGTAGAACAGCATAAAGTGGTTGGTGAACCTCCAACCAAGCCTGCTGCTGTTGTGTACAACCACTGCCACTATTGCTGTCGGCCTCTTGAAGACACTGGAGATGCTTGTTATACTGAGCCAACAGTTGTGCCGCTGTATGTGTGTGACGTGAAAACGTCAGGCAACAACAGTTGTGAATGGCTTGTTGTGAGAGAGTAAGAGTATATGGACTTTATTCACCACAAAGGAATGAAAACACTTAACTAGATTACAGAAAACAAAAATCTTAATTACAACAGCAATAGTTATAAAAATCATTTTCAGAACACTTATATATTAACAGAAACTTGTCAGCTATTGTTTTTATTAAACAGTTTGGCATTTCAGATTGAAACTAACGACGACATTCTTTAACATTGATACTGTTTTTTTCACCGGAGAATCTGAGCAACAGTGACAGCTGAGGATTTATTGCTATCTGTTTACCATAAAACTTTACGACTGTATTACATAACGTCATCTGATGTTGTCTGTTGTCGTTTTGAGACACATGCCTTGCTTGCTTTGAAACTCCTCAGCTCGGCCTCGACAACATTGACATTGGCATTGCGTTTACAAAACTCCTCGGCCTTGGTCTTGATTATTCTGACCTTGGACTTCGCTGCGCCGACATGGCCTTGATAACAATAATGTGGTAATTAAACGGTTGTGAATCAGTATTGTTATCAAGGCTATGTCATCAAAGCGAAGGCCTTTCCAAAAATTATGGAGCGAAACGTTTGTTTCAAGGTGTTTCGTGATGGAAAATGAAATTCTGATGGGCTAACGACATTGATCAAATCAATCTTTGCAGTTTTGCAGACAGATCAGTGTCTTTAGAGCACTAAGACAATCATATGTTGTGGCTCACCATCAGCAAACATTTTGCTCCATACGTTTTACATTGTTAGGGCTGCATATTTAACAGCTGAGTTAAGGTCCCATACATACAGGTCCAACTTGATTAATCTATACATCGTTAATAATTTTAATGTCCCTTCAGTCAAATACCTACCAAATTTCTGCTTTTATGATGCCTGCAGTACTCAAATTATCATTGCTCCTTTAACTATGCAGTTGGCATACATACACTATACACATCAGACTATATACAGATTTAGTAACACGTGACAACTATCATTTGGCACATGACTGGGCTCCAGTGTTCATAACGTATACAAATGTAAAGAACAGCAAACTTTAATTTTAATTATAAATTCACTACATTCAGCTACTTAGTAAAATCCACTGAATGTACACAAGAAAAAACAGAAAACTATTATATACATGTATGGGACCTTAATCATCTAATTAAACATGCTCTGTTATGGCCACATTAAACCGGCAATATGGTGATTGGTACACTGGCTGTTGATGGGTGGTACAGCGAAGAGGGGCCTGGGCGGGCTGTAGCCCCACCCAGTCCCCTGCTCGCTGTACCAAATGTAAAAGCCCACCCATCAACGGCCAGTGTACCAACTCGATGTGGCACTATAATTGCCTCTGGATTCTAAAGGGTGAATGAGTGAGCGAGCAGCAATGTCCCACTCAACACATGAGCAAGCCAAGCACGGAGTTTGGTTGTCAATTGAAGACAGTCTCTCCAGGCAATCCACTGCACTGCTAATGATAACCAAACTGTTCAAGAAGCACAAAATACCTAAAACAACTGGCTGTAGTTGAGAAGACGCAAATCACACAATATTTAACCGAAACCAACACTCCAAGGGTTAAAGACGAGGAACAAATGTTTAAAATAGAAACTGCACAAAAGGATGCATTCATTTACATAACAATGTATAATTGCAAATCAAAAACACGCAGCTGTTGAGCATTTAGGCATACTTCACACAAATGTACTACACTACTCAGTGCACTAGTATGAAAGCAGTCACTAGATAGCATTGTCAGCTGTAGCTATATATGATAGCAGCATATGTATAATACTAGTGTTTATGAGGTATCTTAGTTGACAAAAGCTACATGAATGCAGACATTGCCTGGTAAAACTGAAAAATGAAACTGCACAGTTAACCAATGCAGCAATTCAATTAAAACAAGGAAATGAGTAGTTGCCAGTGTATATTCTCGCTAACAGAAGTCTCCGGTTTGCATTAGATGCCCGGCTTCTATTTATAGTAGGCTTGGATGCCCGTTTACCTTCACATAATGAAGCTATATATGCTTTCATGTATGTGTACTAAAACGTCTCTCAGCAGGCGCCCTATATTGCCACTCGTTCACGGCCAATACTGAACACCCTTTGATCTAGTTACCTGTATATTGTCACTGTCGGGTGAAATACACTGTGACTGCCCTTCTAGTTAAGCGCCTCACTTTACTTTAGTAAAAGAGGCGCTTATTGAGATAGGCTGTGTCGTGACATCGTTGGTTGGTTGTCACGCGCGTGCACTGTGGCCAAACGGTGCATCCTAGGCCTACAGTTACCATGGAACACTAATAGGAAACGCTACCCCAGGAATTCAATGGTACAACTTTCGACCCCCTGGGGTGACCCCTAACCGGGGAATGGGCCCCCCGTGAGGCGCTTTTTGTCAAATTACTTTGACCTCTTGTTACATTGCTTTCAGGCTTTAGCAATAACTGGATATGGTAACAATATTGATATTGTTGTTTCGTATGCGGTTACTACATGGATGCAGAGTGCATATCATTAATCGAAGGACTGTGTTATTCAGTGAATAAGTGAACAGCGCTACCACTAGTGTAAAATGTCTATTAACTGCTACCATTTTGCAGCCAAGCCTACTAGCAGTGTGCATGAGCACGTGAAGCTGGTACCTGAAACATTAAATTGTATTAACCCAACTTATATTGGTGACGTGGGTTGTATTGGAGATGCGGATTCTATTAGCGAGAATACGGTAGCTAACAAAAAAACAAAAGATTTTTTATCAGTCAAATGTGAAGTATAACAGCCTTATGCAACGCAACAGTCATGTGATGACGTGAAATCATCATTGGTCAATAGCACACATAACGCACTGATGCAGACAAACCCACACAAGGCTATAAAAGGTAGTGTGCAATGTGCACACACATTTAAGAATGTGAGAATTACACTAGTTATTAATGTAACGAAACGGTTATAACTGGACAGTAAAAAATACGTTTTTACATACCAGTGGACAGTATATAAAAATACGAAAAGCGACGACCGCTCAGATATCACTGAATGAACACAATGATGACAACAACAGTTCTTTAAAACAAGTGCGTCAGCAAGATGGGGGTGCAGTTAAAACTATGTGCTACACCCGGCCTCCTTCTCAAAGACATTTCCGTCGCTCACTGCATGTCTCTTATCTACTCGACTCGAGGGATCGAGAATGATGTCTCCGCTAGGCTTCCAAACAACTTCTGCCTCGTGTCACCTTTTACCTCCTGACTCCCGTAGTCATACCCTTGCCCCGGGGGAAGATTTCTGACTCCCGTAGTCATACCCTTGCCCCGGGGGAAGATTTATGCCAATTTGCATTGAAATCTGTCATTTGTTTACGAATGATAAAGTTTGTAACAGACAAACGAAGGGACAGGTCGAGAACATTACGCGTCCGTCCGTCCGGCCAGTCTAGACTTGCGTACTGATAAATACAGTATATGTTCGCTGTTGTTATTGCATTCGTGTGTTTTATCACGCTGAGCTGAGCGTGTTCTGTCGTAGAGGTCTGTTCTGAGGGGAACGGCAAACACGCCAGTCGGTATCACCATCGCCGAGATCCCGGGCCATTCAAAAAATACAGACACACAAGGTTCAGTATCTGACGAAACGCATGATACTAGCAAGCGTTTGCGTTTGTCGGATAACAATTAGACAGTTCAATATACAAATTACACATTACACGTACTGTACATAGTTACATGTAGCTTTACTTTTATCTTTACTAAACGCACAACCACATATGGTCCACTGAATATTTATCACATATAAAAAGATGTATACAACAATAAAAACAAGTGACAGTAGGCACAGCAACAGATATAGGCAAACAAAAACAAATACTGCAACGGCTACTGCCTCGGCAAGCTGAAATATCTACCAACTTTGGAAAACTGCAGCACACAAAGTAGCGAATCCGACGGACAGTTAAACCAGCTGACAGTAAATTGACATCTCACCTCAACAAATGCCGAATGTGCAGCAGCAAAAGGTTGAGTTCACTTTTTCGTTTAGTCTTATGCTGAGAGCAAAGCTGAAACTGAGCACCCTGATCAGTCTCAGTCCAAAGCTGCAATTAACCAATTTCACTGACAGCAAATTGATGCTAAAAATAGCATGATTGCTTTTACTGTCTCACTTGAAGGCATTAAAGCATTTTAATTTTGTGCAATAAAGCATAAAAAATTAACCACGAAAACCTTAAAAACGTTTCTGAAAACTACTACGGTTCATCAATCCATAGGGATGTGGTATGTAGCAGATGCTATTGCCATAATTGTTTTTGTCATTTTCGCTCAGCCAAACTTAATCTCTGACACATTAACTAATCTCAGGCAAGTGGTGAGTTCAGAGTAACTTCGGACTCGGTCAGGACTCAGTCAGAACTTTGGTCTATGCTAATAACCAAGCGACTGCTGAGTGTAAACAAAAAATGACTTCACTTTTTGGCTGATCTTTGATCTTAGTCCAAATGTAGGACTCAGCATTAGTACCAGCGAAAGACTCGGTGAAACAGTGAACTCACCTGATGTCTGCGGCAGCATTAACCCTTTAATGGGCACATCAACAGTTCACAGCAGCAGACCATTATACAGCATTACGGTGATTGGTACACTGGCCATTGATGGGTGGACTGTCACATTTGATACAGTGAGGAGAGGCCGGGGCAGGCTGTGGCCCCGCCCAGTCCCTCCTCGCTGTACCAAATGTAACAGCCTACCCGTCAACGGCCAGTGTACCAACTTCATATTATTTGATGTGGCACTATAATTACTTGTGCCCACTAAAGGGTTCAACTGCAGCTGAACGACCTCAGCACTGTACAGTGTAACTGACTTGACAAAACTGTCATCAGAACCATCAAACTGTGTTTTCATGACCCGCCAAAACATAGAGATTGTACAGTTCATGTGCATTGTCACCGGCGTCGCTCGTCGGCCGACTTTCCAACACAATAATTCTGCAACACGCATAACACTAAGTTTAGATATTTTAGTTCTGTATGCTCTGCACTGTGAACAGCATGTCTGAGACTTACTGCAGAGCTCCTTTCTCGGTGATGCATATGTAAAAATTTAGATAATGTAAACAAAGTCACTGGACACAATCTGTGTCGATTAAAATTGATTAATTGACATGTTTAACTGATTAATCATAAGTCATTCAATAGTTTAATTTTGGCAGTGATGATAAACAGTGTTGAATAGATTCATTCAGTTGGCAGAATCAGTAATGCAGAAACTTCTTACTCTACACAACTGAAGTATGTCAATGGACATCTTGCTCACGTCTTGTTGACTGTTTACAGCTCGACAGAGCACGTGACCTGGAAATCACCTGGTCCCACGTGTGCACAGATGGATAAAAGAGGCACTTTGGATCAGGAAGACACCGATGTCCATGAATCAGGACACAGGATCCTAGCAACTCAGCCACACATGGGACGAGGTGATTTCTAGGTCACGTGCTCCATCAAGCTGTAAACAATCAAGACGTGATCAAGATGTCCGACGGACATCGAAACGTTGTCACTAGGTGACATACTTGCATTATAAGCCCGATAAAGCTGCGTTCATATACGACCATGGCAACAGTGTCCAGCAACATCCGAGCACTGCAGCTGTCATCACGCTCGCATATAAACACGCCTCACACTGGAACGCAACGCAGCTCTTGTGCACGATCATTTAGACAACATTCTGTGTTCCATTCTTGGTTTTATGCAGATTTTTTGAGGTCTTATTATGACACACGACATATATTTGTCATATTTTCAGCACATTCTACCTAGACCGCACACAGCTGATGAGTAATTAAAGACTGCTGCCGTATCAGCAAAGACCACCCATCACAGTATAGCACGGTAGTGCTAACTGTTGTAAGGGTCATGATCGCTAAGTATAGAAAATCGGGAATTTGGGGTTACCGTAGCTCCCTAACCCCT
>Ga0209149_1000618_pt1 | contig 15401 bp, 7 predicted proteins | sample WorMetTyACAVOLI2_FD_187423 | JGI IMG/M metagenome (GOLD analysis project Ga0209149, IMG submission 187423) | Marine gutless worms symbiont microbial communities from Max Planck institute for Marine Microbiology, Germany - Olavius algarvensis... ... | reverse complement strand
AAGCTAAGCAATTTAGAGTTATGGTGTCTATTGACGACCTATAGGAAGTCGTACATGGGCTTTTCAAAGAACCCGTTATTGGATCCATAAAATCCAAGATGGCTGAGATTCGCCATCTTGAAAATCGACATGACGTCATTTTTTCTGCCGAGGGTGGTCCGATTTGGATAAAATTTCGCAGACTGGTGCAGAATGACATGTCGACTGCGGTGATGTGGTCGAAATCGAAACCATATGTAGAATTCCAATATGACGGACGTTTGGGCGAATTTAATAGCATGCCATCCCAGAGCTACATAACGTATCACATTGCAGGGTGTAAGAATTCCATAAGCCATATTGAAAATCGGTTTTCGGCGTATTTTATTTGTTTTGTTTTTAATGCAGTTTAGGCTTTGACGAGCGGCGGCTTTCGTATCGTCTCCGCTACACTTGTTTAATCGAGTGAAATCGCGGCTTTAATATATATGTAGGCTACCTGTTTCCTAATATTGCAATGGCTATACGTGACCGTCAACTTTTTGCAACAGTCAGCGATGAAAACCTTTCGTTATTTGTAGTCTTCTATACAATCGCTCGCCACAGGAAGCTTTGCGCGATGATGCTGTATATGCTTATATGCTAATTATGCAAATTAGTGTATGTAGCCAAATTTATCTGTAGCCAAAACTTAGCAGTTTAGAGCTATGTTTTCTATTGACGACCACTACGACATGGGCTTTGCTCATGGACCCATACGATGACCTCGAGCAACTGCAAACCTCACCCGTGTCCCACTGATAGTGGCGGGGGATTATCGTGTCGATCCATCTGGGCGATACCGTTGTTGAATTACAGTGCGTCAGCTAGACACAGACTAACCAGGAACGGTTCTGGACAAAAATTTTTAGCGGGCCTGGCTCCGATCGTTCAGATTTATCATTATAAGTAATGAACGTCTGTATCCCTGCATCATGAACTGAAGTCTCAACAATTTGGGGCTGATTAAAATGTGGGGGCCTGTGCCCCAGCCCACCCTATAGCCCTTCTCAGACTAACAGACCGCAGTCCGCGCAGGCTCGCCGCATAACGAGCGTGGGAGCGTGACGTCATCGTCATCGTATGTCGGATATTGAGACTACGTCACGGTATCGCGGTTAATAAACCTCGCTGCGTTCGTTACGCCTATAATTCCTGTACAGTACAGAACGTACAGTACAGTACGGAACTTTATGTGCTCAGTGAGAGAGATTATGTTACGTGGCACTGCAGCCCCCCCCCCCCGCGCGTATACGCGTGATTAACTCGTGTAAACGAATTTCTGTTAGCTGTACGTGGCCGCCCACACTGTATACACGAGATATGAGACCCGGCCGCGCGGCGTACATAGCTGAGTTTTGCACTTGGAGGCTTTGCATGCAGCCACGAATTAATCACGAGACTAGAGGTGGGTCGACAACGTGGGGATTAGGGTTTGGGGGCGTTGTGACACCGGAAACGGTTTTCATGCGTAGTTTGGCCTCGTAGATCGCTATGTTTGCACGTATACTACACGATATATTTTAAAAGATGACGGACCTATAATACCTAGTATGAAATCCAGTATGAAATCTAGTATGACAAGTATATATATATAGTTCTGCTGTCGCAAAGAGGCAGCTAGCGCGATGCTTCGTGTCTGTCAGTATGGAGCTTCAACAGTACAAAACGTCGAACAGAGTCTTTTATTGTTAGTTACATACGCTACAGATTTATCACTGCGTGCAATTAAATGCTGTTCTGTTGTCTTTGGCGTAACGTGGCTTCAATTTTTTTCACCGCCGGGTAGCCACACCATTCTAGTTTTTCCGTACCAAACGGCATAGCAATATTCCGACGGAAAATTCGGAAACCCCCTAACGAGGGCGTCGAATGCAGAAATCGCGATATCAGTTATGATGGCTGTGATTTTTTGGTCGCTGTTGGTTCAGCGGGTACATTCTGTCAGATATGATTAATGGAATCGGTGTCGAAGGCAGCATAGACGTGGTTGTTGCAGTATGCACTGGCACGCGTGCTTTTATACTCGCTGTGGATAGTCTAGGTTACGTAGTGTTTTATCAACGCCATGCTTATCTGCCATAGATCTAACGCACTGACTGATGTCGATAATGGCACACAAGCAGCACGCAAAGGAGACATATTTTATCACAGCGTATTGAGCGGAAGTTAGTTTAGCCCACCCATGTTTTAGTTTGCGCTATTATATACGGTTCGTATTTTACCGCCACACATGAGTTATCTGCGTATAGAGACAACATTCCTCATTTATTCATTTATGCTATCGCAGAGAAACCGCGCGACGCTTCGTAGGCCTAGACATTTCGTTTGCTGAAAAATGCGGCAGGGTACCATCTTGCCTCAGGCTTTGAAAAATAAGGGTTGTGGATGGACGAACGCCTTATATATGCTATATAAATTACACATAATAATTAGCTTACCCGGCGACAACTTGTGAAATATCTTTCGTCGCCTCTAGTTCTTTGTTTCAACTTTGTTTCCAAGATTGCGGGAAACGTTCACAGCTGTTGGCCCAAATTCCACACCAGTAGGACAAAAATCTAATAGAAATCGTACGGTCGGGACAGATGTATTTATTCTCAGCGGTATCCGTCAGGTGGCAGCACCCTGTAATGGGATCAGATAGATTTTTACTATCGCGAATACCGATAAAGTAAGCGGGCGAGGTTTGTTGTGCTTTACACTGCTTGTTGCACTCCTTTTTGTTGTGTGTTTGAAACACTTCGGGTTTCTGTCTCTTAAGACCCGACCCGACCCGACCCGACTCGTGGATTGGCCCGACCCATGTCAAAGTACGATTAACGTTAGTTAATCTTGTATTTTTTATCACAATCTTGTTTGCAGTGAACAGGCATCATCACTCGACGAAGTTGATTACGTGAGCAATCCGCTATGTTGTCTGTTGATGACGTCGCGCTGACACCGGAAGTCGACTACATATCAGTGACGCCATCATGTCGGCGGTCCAGCTTGTCGTGCGACGGAGATGAAGGCGGATCGGCAACTCTGAGACGGTGGGGGTCGTTGAGGGGATCTGTGTCGTCGGTGGGCCTTCGAGTCCCTCAGTGGCGGAGAGAGTCGTTTGTGGAAGCTCTGGAGAAGAAGTGTCGCGAGAACGTGAGTAACAGACTTCGTAGTCAGCTGCCGCGATATCTCCACAACTCAGCGACGAACGCGTGTACTGATCTGCCTGTCATAGTCCGGGCAGCCACTGCCACTCTGCCTAGACCTTCAACACCAGCTAGTTCTTACCAAATTCGTGGACTAACTCAAGGCATCACAGAGACTTCCAGACAACCAAGTGGTCAGCTGTATCAGGGAATAAGACCGGGCAGTTCACTTCAACTTGGCAGACGACACTCAACCGCTGGCGCGTCTCGGCCCCCAGACCACTGGACGAGATCTCTGCCTCTGTCCCGCCAGAGTAGACGTGGCAGTGGTCAGTTGACGCAGCAGACGGCAACTACGTCAGCGTCGTCAACACTTGAAAGGTCCTCGTCATCGTCGACAGGCAGCGACTCGGACTGGAGCGCCGGCAAGCGAGCCACTCTACCGATAAGACTACAACGTCAGCGTGACGAATCGACGACGCTTCTACAAAGTTCTGATGACCTGTCGGACCAGTCAGAACACTTCCCGCCAGCGTCGTCATCGACACGCAATGACCGGGACTGGGCAGCACAGAAGAGATCCATCCTCACCGCAGGACTATCACCAAGCTACGATTCACAGCGTGTTAGTGACGTGGGAGTAGAATTACTGGCCAGCGGCTACTACACGGGATCCACGTCATCAACGGAGACTGACGGAACGGCGGACTGCGATGTAAACCCAGATTCCAGCGACGATACTGACAGCTACGGTGAAGTGTCAGTCAGCTCGTTTACATTTTCGCCTTCGAGGACACAAGCACGTGAACCCAGCACATCAAGCGCCGTCGGAACTGACTGCGGCACTGACGCAGGGTCGAAGGAAATGACCGTAGATGACAGCAGCCACCTGGAATCCACGCCATCTCGTGACATTGATTTGCTGACGACCAACGAATCTAGTGTTGCTTTGAAAGATAAAATGTTAACCAGCGGTCCATCGGTGGGCAGCAATGTGACAGACAGGAATGTGGGATCAAGCAGGACGAGGGAAATCGCACGACCTAGTGAAACTGACGATATTCAGTCAAGTACCACACACGCCACACCAGCTAACCACACATCTTGCTGGAATGACGGACAATACAAGACGGCGGATGTCAACCATCTGTTTTCGATGTCCGGCAAAAATACTCCAGCAGAAAACGCTAAGTCAGGAATAGCGTTTAAAGCAAGCGGAGAAGGGACGTCATGTGACGGACCACGATATAGAACTTCAGTTACGCTGAGTCTCTGTCAACCTTCTCTTTCGACAACAGACACCGAGTTACCCTGTCATTCGACTTCTCAACGACCACGACAATCTTCTGTTGAAATAAGTCAATCTTCTGACAGCGACTCGAGTGATCTTTCGTCGCCTCCACCACTACCACTGTCTGCACAGCCGGACACCGCTGACTTGTACCGATCATATAGTTCAGAGGATGAGTTGTCGGAGGAACAGGATCAACTGAGCGGACACGTAGCGACGCCTCAGTCACCAACCTACAAGAGAACGTCGTCTCGTGGAGATGACGACGGCATGACGGTGGAAGATGAGAGACGGACTGATGAGCAGGAGCACACTGCTGCTGCTACTGTTGCTGCTGCAGCCAACTTAGACGATGTCAACATCGACACTGTTTCTGACGCCGTCACACAGACCACTGCAGCAACAGGTACGAGTAAAGTAAAGTAAAGTAACTGTGTGTTTGTATAGCGCATCGTCGCGTCACGCCTCTGATGTGCTACCACTTCCCTTAAATCGGCGCTGATCTCCGCTAGCCAGCCACCAGCCCTGCAGCCATCAGCGAACACTGCGAGACCACGAACACGGGCTGGTGTATCACGCGGTATGCCTGTTTAGTGTTTACTCCCCCAGCTTTCGCCCGGTACTCATTCTAGCCTGCCACAGAGGGCAGGCTCAGGCTGAATAGGCTCGAGTGCCTGGCTCCGCGCCGAGGTGGTTAACGCGTCCAAAGACGGTCACCCACCTAGGTACTAACCGGGTCTAGCGTAGAGTAACTACGTTCGTCAGCCGGAACGTGTTACCGCTACACTAAATCGGCAGTCATCATCATCATCATCTTCTTCCTCCTTGTCAACCTCATTAACATACGTATTAACTCGGTAACTTCCTGAAATAAAGCTTCCATTTTAACGAGTTTTAGCGATACAGCATATTCGCCATAGTCATACGGTGTAGGCCTAAATGTTTTTCAAACTGTCGAGTATATTTTAACCCTTTATGGGCACATTAAAACCGCAGAGCAACGGACCCTTATACAGCAATTAGTACACTGACCGTTGATGGGTGGGCTGTTAGCGAGGAGGGGCCTGGGCGGGCTGCGGCCCCGCCCAGTCCCCTCCTCGCTGTACCAAATGTAACAGCCCTGCACCCATCAACGGCCAGTGTACCAAGTAAATATCATTCAATGTGGCACTATAATTGCCTATGTACTCTAAGGGGTTAAACAGTCGCCAATTCCAACAAGTGTGGTGTCTTTATGGAAGCCACGAGTTAGCCAGCATAAATTTCACGTGGCGGGAGTTTCTAACGGGGGAAGAAACCTCTGGGACACCCGTGGTGGCGGCTGCAGCATTTTAGGCGACAGACGAACAGACAGACAGACAGATGGACATCGCTGTCGCGTAACGTACCCGCCTGTGTGGCAGTAGCGGGGGCTTTACGCGATGGCAATGTGTTTTTGTGGTGGGGGTTAACCCTTTAATCGTCGCATTAAAACCGCAGAGCAACGGACCATCATATAGCAATACAGTGATTGGTACACTGGCCGTTGATGGGTGGGCTGTTATATTTGGTACAGCGATGAGGGGACTGGGCCCGCCCAGGCCCCTCCTCGCTGTACCAAATGTAACAGCCCACCCTTCAACGGCCAGTGTACCAACATCGTATTATTCGATCTGGCACTATTTTGCCTCTGGAATCTAAGGGGTTAATGATACGCTGCGTTGTTAACGTAAAGTAGCTAGTGCCGTTATTGCCGTAACGACTAACGTGTTCCACATGAGTGAACCATGGAGACAAGAATTTCTTGATGAGCTAAGCCTAAATTTGTGCTGATGTTATTTCAGAATCTTTCTGTGGCGATTTCGTGGCAGCGAGTCGAGTGCAGCATATCCGAAGCACAACTGGCATGAACGTAAATTCACACTCACGAGTTTCGAACTTCAACAACACCTCAGCGAGAGATTCAACCGTCAGCAACAACCACGTTCTGACCAAGCAAATGTCAGGTAGATCTAGAGGGAGCCAAAACGAGGCTCGACTGAACGAAACCGAGGCTGTCCAACCACTGGCTGGTGGATCAGCGTGCAAGAAGAGCAGGCGTGACGGTACATTGATGGACGGTAGGTCGGTGTCGGCAGTTGTTTTACATACTCAAAATCAACAGAGTGGGAGTCCAACTGTAAGTCATTTCGATCGACATGTAAACGGATTTGAGGGCGTGGCCGACGGACCGTCAATGTCGCAGCAGATCAAAGATACACGCAAATCATTTGTCAGTGAAAGACGCCTGGAACGACCTGGATTCTGTACAGTAACGTCACACAGCGTGACGTCAAGCACGACTTCCGGTTCCGGTCCGCTTCGACCAGTGACGTCACGAGTTAGCGTTATACCAGTACGAGCACGTTGCAACAGTCAGCCGACTGTCTCGGGTCCGAGTGTCGACCGTAGCTGGGAAACCTTGCGGACTGATAGTACAAGAGCCGCGGTTATACCACACAAAACAACGGTATCTCCGCGCGTCTCCACTGCAGGACCGCAAGACAAGACGGCGGCACGTCCACGTCCAACAGTTGTTATTCCAGTCCAGCAGACCAAGAACACAGGACACCGTCGATTGTCAGCGCCTCAAACCGAGTCTGAGTCTATATCACATGCCACCCACACAGCTGATCATTGCGTGGGGTCTGAAAACTCTGAATGTGGCTGTGGCCAACTAGATCGGCTTGATGTAGTCGTGCAAAAGACCAGGATGGCTCTGGGCTTCAGCATTGAGGGCGGCAAAGACCCGCTGTACGGTGACAGGCCGATCACTGTCAACAGAGTTTTCAGAGGTAAGCGAGTTGATTTGTGACACAAATGCGTTGTCACAGAGACAATAGTGTCACTGTACACTCGCTCTTAATTGCTGTAATGTTCATTTACCTGGTGTGGCCACACCCAGAGCCATAGATTAGAATATATGGCTCTGGCCACACCAGTCTTGTTGAAGCACTTAATGTGTAGCCATAGGGTAAGTCGCACTTCAGCCCTCCAATAACCACATCCCAGATTGTTTCAATCGCTGCAGACCATTCTTCAAACTATTAGGCTACATCTGGTACAGTCAGAGGGAAGTCGGGGTGTTCATCCGTTCAACTTCACGACCCGTATTTTGCAAAGCCTGAACAGAGAGATTACCATTTACATTTACTACCAGCTAGCATTTACCAGCAAACGAAATATTGGTTAAGACATAACTTACTCTCAAATGTACTATTTTTAAACAACAAAATAGTAATTCGTACAATGTTTGCTTTGAATGTACAGAGTTTCGTTAGGCCTATTTTTTCATACATTATGATACGACCATATACGATACAATATTGTGTATTTAACGTGCAGTAAAAAGCTGACGGATAGCCAGCCAGTCTACCACACGGAATGAACAAAAAATGCAAATATATAATAAATGTAAATATATGATGTTGTTATAACATATTTTGAACAGTACCGGTAATAACAAGCAGGGACGACCGCCTCACGGCGATCACAGTCGGAGGTGCTGCCAAAAGCGAATAACGGCAACTGTTGATAGCTTAATTGATTAAATGCGCCCTGATTACAGGAGAGGGGGTGAGACTGACGGGGGTGGAATTGGGTACCTAGTAGAGGCCTAGGGTACCCAACCCACACCCAGCGCCTAAACCACGCTCCGGGGTTTCTGAGATCTTAAGCGTCATGAACAAGCAGCAGCAGCAGGACACGGCAAATTAACGAATGATTAGACTTTAGACAGTCAGATAAAAACACTTATAACTTTAGGTCTGAAGTTCTTGTCTGAATGCTAAAATTAATAATAATAATATATCTACCGAGGGTCGAAAAAATTATAATAATGAGTATAGGTCTATCTGTAAAAAAAGCGCAAAATAAATAGTCCTCAGATGCGCTACATCGTTGCGCTGGCGTAGAAAGTTTTCATTTTATGCGCAAATGTCTGAAATGAGCAGGAAGACAGTCTCAAAGCTGCCAGTAGACTGTTCAAGGCTGCGACCGAAACTGCAAAGTCTCTGGCGAGTGGCGCCATGAGTCCATGACAGTCCAGGATTGCCGTACCAACAGTTTCATGGTGTCGGCAGACCGAGGATGTAGGCCTACAGCATTCCCGTCATTATGCCCCCCCGCAGGCTATGCGTATGGTATAGCATAGTCTGCATCAGGGGCATCATGTTTTCATCTTGACTGTCCTGGTGTCCGTCCTGATGTCTGTTCCATGCCAAAATCTTCCTGCCCCCTGAAGGCCAGCCACGATGTCCGTGCGGACGAGGTCCATTCCTGCGCCAATGGACTCACCGGCAGGCGGTCGAAAGTGGCGTGCAAAAATGGAATCCACATGGCGGATTGGCGGGTACATTATAGATCTACATTGGCTACCTGTTAGTCAGCGAGTAGTCTTCAAGACGGCCTGGAAGTCTGTTCATGGTGTCGCTCCATCCTATCTAGTGACCTCTGCGTACCCGATACTGCCATTTCAGGTCGTCAGCATCTGCGACGTGCAGCAACTGACACTCTACTGGTTCTACGCGCCCGGACTGCAACTGGACAACGAAGTTTCACAGTCAACGGACCAGCCACATGGAACCGTCTGCCACCAGCACTACGGCTTGTACGGTTACCGGTCATACCGGACCTGTCAGAGAGCACCTCAAGCGTTTACTTAAGACGCACCTGTTCTCGACCGCCCGGCGCCATTGAGACGTCTTCAAGATTCTGACCCCGGATATAAATATCTAGACTTACTTCTTATACAGGGGCATCAAATGACCGCAGGCAGTCTTTCAGCTGTGCAGTTTTTCAATGTAGTAGGCTCGTACTTAGTTCACAGGAGACCACATATTCTAAATTAGGCGTAAATCTCTAGATATGGTGAAATAAACGGAGACTGAATGTGTATTTTCTGTTTCAGATGATACGAAGCTGAGATCGGGCGACGAAATTCTCTTAGCAAACGGACGTCCTCTAAGGAACTTGTCACACTTTGTCGCCTTGAACTTCCTCAAGTCACTGCCAGACGGAGCGGTTCATCTGGCTGTACGACGATGCAATACATGTAGCAATAAGTGACATGTGTGACCGTGCATACTATTGACGAAGTAAATTAAGACCAGTGACAGACACGCACCTTCTCTGAACTTACGCATGTAAACGTCTCGTACAAAATGTGGGGACTAATCAAGCTTCTGATTCATCCAATTCTCCGCATGCGTAAATAAGGCAGCCGTGGATCCCGGGGGCGACCATTACTGGGGTCTGGAAATTTTTTTCCGACTCAGTTTTCTACAAAACGCAAGTATAACGCTTCAAATCCAAGTCTGGCACCGACATTAACAAAACTGACTGAAGCCATAACATTTACAACTATAGGTCCCGAGACCTCCAGATGAGTTTCAGGCACGGAGATTAAGGGAAGGAGATGAAGGGGAGGGCACATACATGTGCAAAATTTCCACTGCCATAATCTGTATTTCTGGATCTGTCACTGAAATGTGCGCTGACAACAAAGCAACGTGTTCACAGATTCATCATTTTAGCACAATTTGCAATCGTATGATTACAGCAAAAATAGCCAAAACGGTGTTAAAATCACCAAATTTTGAGGTCAACGACCTTAACCGTGACGTCACTCAGATTTCTGACAGGAAAAAGTATGTCAGAATCTGGTGATAATTTCGGTTAGCAACCCCTGCACCCCACGCCGAGTTTGTATCAGTTGCCACGTAGTGACTTGGCTCTGCTTGACAATATTTCGCTTGTATAATGGTTCACGCTCACATCTGAACAGACAACTCTGTAATTGCCGAGGACGATAATATAACAGCGGCTTGTGAAAACACACGTATGGTATTTCATCGTTTAATCATCATCATCATCATCATCATCTGCACCTTCACCATGACCCGAGAAATACCTTACAGCAGGACACTGTGTATATACTGTCCAAAAAAACAAAGCCAGAGAATTTTTAGCATAATTTTATTTAGGACTCATGAAATTTTATAAAATTTGGACGACTTTTCCCCGAGTCTACTCTGGACCAGGGTTTATTTTAGGCCCCTGAAAAAAGGTGTAGTGCTACCCCTTGCCATTGTAAAAAAGGGGTAGAGCTACCCCTTGAGCATATAAAAAAGGGGTAGCTACTCCTTGAACATGTAATCAATCACTAATAAAACCAAGTGGTTTTTATAGCATACGGCCCAGTCATTGATACGACTAATTATTTACTGGTACAGAAAGACTACTGACTTCGTATCCAGTTTGCATTATTAATGCTAATGCATCGAACCAACAATGATGACTGGCGAATTTAGCCTGGCAAAATGCTACCACTGTTAGCCATTTCTCGCGAAAAGAAACCAACATTCACCCAAAACTACTAATTTACTATGCATGTGTAGTAATGTAGAATGCGTAACGCTACCCCTGTGTTGCCATTTAAAACGCGTAGGCCTCCCCGTCGCCATTATGTTTTATGCGCAAATTTGCGACCGTTTTCATTTTTTACGCGTACTACGCATGCTAAAATAAACCCTGCTCTGGACACAAGTGCAGTTGCAGCTCCAACGAAGCCTGTGTAATACCCTTACCTGAGACATTTTATTTTAATGACGTCTTGCAGAACTGAAACAGAGACTGTTAGTCGAATGCAGAAAGTTAGACCATTCGACTGTTGTTGCAGCCACCAGTCAGTGGCGTCGCCGTCTCTCTGCTTGTGTTAGGGCTCATGGTGGACATTTTTGGCACATTTTGTAGTGTTTTCATGGTTCAGCATGTTAAGTTAATGGTGAGAATTTTGAACTTGGGGTTTCTGACTGTTTTGTTTATCACCAAAATGTAATTTGCCAGGTATGGGCATTACGCAGGTGAGGTGGAAGACAAAATCATAGGCAGACTCGCAGTTGTCTCTTAAGTCGCTTTGCCAAAAATTACAGCGTTTAGTTGTGGTTTGATGACGCTATGCTAAAAAGTGATTGGTTTTGTTTTATTGTGGATACACTGCCCGCGTCTGCTCAGGCCAAGGTATTGGTATTGGAGAGGTATAGTATGGTATAGTAGTGTTTAATGTCCCACTCGACACATTATAGGTCATTTCGGAGACGATTTTACGGGTCACACGACCCAACCAACAGTGTCATAGCACTGAAGGACGATGGTAGTCAACAAGGTCAAGGGCCAATCTCACCAGGCTCAGCTCACTAAAAGGTAAAGAAAAGGATGTAAGCATTAAAAAATTGTAATACACATATAGCACAATGAACACCAAAGACACAGAGGTGCTAGGAAGAGAGCTAAACTAAGCAAGATCAAAGCCCGATACAGTCAACTGACCTGTAAGAACTGCTGGTATGTTTGTGCACCATTATAATAGTACACAATACTGTAACACAGAGACAGTTTTTATTTATATTCCCCTTCCTCCAGATTAACATCACATCTCTCAATGTGGCCAACTGGAGGTAAAGGGTTATTGGTATTGGAGAGAAGTATTGGTATGAGTTTTGGGAGGAACATGGACCCAGTTTTGACACCACGACTGCTAAAAGCCCACAGTAATAAGGGATTAAACATGCATCTACAGTTCTATCCTATACATTTCTTCTGAGCCTAGCAAAACAATTTAACCCACTTTAACAGTTAGAAAAAATTTCTAATAAAGCACAGAATTTCTTTTCTAGCTCTCTTGGTGATGGTGACGCTCAACGAAAAGTTTGTTTTAAAATTTTTGCATTTCAAAATTTTAACATTGTGAGTAGGTTTAAAATATAGCCATATGCATTACTTATAAATATAAACAATCAACAGTGATCATGGTCACAACTCGTAAAGTTTAAACAAACATTTCAGTCACCTGACGTTCTACATAGCCGTAGAAAGAGGTTAGATTAGTTTCTAACACAGAAAAACATTTCTATGTTAGAAAAATTTCTATTTTCACATTTAAACTTCCCAAGGTTGTGCAAATTAACGCTTATTCATGCAACTGTTGGTAATCAATGATACAATATGTCCCACAAATCTATTGTTGACACTAACACAGCAGATGAAGTTGAACCATTACGAGACACTGTCCTGCCACTCGGCACTGCATTACCCATACACAGTATGTCAGCCTCGAGACAACCACAGAAAGTCAAGTTGTGTTTAGACTAGACACAAGTCATAGTTCATCATCAGGCAAGTAAAGTTCACTCACAAGTCGATAAACGTAGGAAGGGGCGTTGCCACCACTGTAACAAACCAACGACAGCGCATTGAATATATGAATATATTAATGTTTAGTCTTTTATTACAAAAAAATAAGAAATAACACACATCATCACAAGTATAAGTATAATAATAATAATAATACAAATGCCAATGTTTATGGTGCTATCATCATGGCAGAACCACTGCGAGAGTTCACCCGGTTCATTTGATGTAGAACGGCGCCAAGTGGCCGCCGACCCTCACACCAAGCCAAACGACTTGGGCTGCGAGTCCGCCTGTAGGCTGCCACAGTCTACATCCACCATCGACATTTATTATTATCACTCAGACCAAAAGCTGATGCTCATTTTAGTATCCCGTGGAGGGTAGAAGGCTGAGTCGACCTAGCTGGCTGGTTACATACCGAGATGGTTTACCCGCACACAGTACCCATCTTGGTACTAACAGGGTCTGACGTAGCACAACTACGATGATCGAGGCCAATGCGTTACCACTAATCCAAACCGCCAACCAAGTATAGTAGGGTTTAACTCTTTCACGGGCACAGGTAATTATAGTGCCACATCGAATAACATGAAGCTGGTACACTGGCCGTTGATGGGTGGGCTGTTACATTTGGTACAGCAAGGGGGCCTGGGTGGGGCTGCAGCCCACCCAGGCCCCTTGCTGTACCAAATGTAACAGCCCAACTATCAATGGCCAGTGTACCAATCACCATATGGCTGTATAATGGTCCACTGCTGTGTGGTTTTAATGTGCCCATTAAAAGGTTAACGTCACACTCGACAGATTGTAGGTCATTTTGGGGACAATTTTACAGGTCACATGACCAAACCAACAGTATTATAGCACTGAATGACAATGGTTAGTCAACCAGGTTAAGGAGCAATCCCACCATGCTCAGCTCAATAGAAGGTATAAAAGAAGAGAATTTAAAAAAATTAAATCTATACACGGCACGATGAAGATCGAAGATACATAGGCTCTCGGAAGACAGAGAGGTAAACCAAACAAGATCCATTTGACCAACCTGTAAGAACTGCTCATACCATTGTGCACAATTATAAAGGTACATAATACTGTAGCACAGAGACAGTTCTGTTAATATTCTCCTTCCCCCAGACCAACATCACATCTCACGTGTTATGGTAGGGTATAGTAGAGAGTAACGTCCCACTCAACACATTATAGGTCATTTCGGGAGGAAAGGGGGAACTCAGATGTGGCAAAGTGGAGGTAAAGGGGGGTCACTGTATATGACAACAGATGCTTCACAATATGAAATACTGTGAAGTCTCACAACACTGGTACTTACAAAAGCTGCCTGAGAACTCACCCTTTCAGTTCACACACTGAATGAATGGCCACCCAGTGAGCATTATCACATCATGGCTATCACCTAGTGAGTGTTACACATCAGATTCAGTTCTCTTTGCTGACACTCTGTGACTGACAGTTGATTGACAGGTGCTTGTAGTGTTAATAATTAGCAGAAAGCATAAAACTACTCACATGTTGGATATGAACAGAGTGACTAGGTCTGGTGGAACATAGTCAAAGACCGGATTATACACTTGAACTTTGGAGACGATTTCGCCTTCTGTGAATGGAAGCACGGCCTCGGGACTTTTACACTGGTTGAAACCCTCCTACATACATCACAACAACATCTAAAGCCTGGTACACACTAGCAGCAAAGTTGAATTGAACAAAGTCGACTTTGTTGAAAGTCGACTGTTGCCGAAACCGGTAACAAATTGGCAACTAAGTCGACTGTTGCCGCATACGTTCAACTTTGTTGCCGATATGTTCTGTTGCCGATATGGTCGACTTTGTTGCCAGTGTGTACGGGCCAAAGCGACACGGCCGACTTTCAACAAAGTCGACCGTGTTGAATTCAACTTTGACGCCAGTGTGTACTGGACATAACAAACTCGTTTAACGAACCTTCCTCCGGGTCAACACAGGGAGTTGGCACCAGATCAGTCGTAAATACACATCACCCACTTTCATCGTCACTATGATACTCATTACCACTTAGTTTCATCCACTTGTACAGTCTAGCACATCAGATGCACAGAAATGACAACTTCCTTCCACATCTTGTTAGGTCTACCACCGAGCCGAGCGCCTTCTACCTTATGAGCAAAACATCTTACCAAAGCAGCCTCATCCGTTCTTAAAACATGCCCCTACCACCTTAACCTGTTTCATTGTAACATGGAGATATCTTCCTCAAGACCCAACCTATCTCTCAGTACAACACTTGAATACCTGACTATCTGATGTACCCACACATCCATCTAACTATCCTCATCTCTGCATGAGCCAAAGCTGGTTCATTTTCCTGTTTCACAGGCCACGTTTTGCTCCCACATAACATACAAATTCTTACACAGCTACTATACACCTTATGTGCACAGAAGTATCCTTAGCTGTTCCTCCTACATATAACCAAAACTATAACAAGTGGTTTGGCCACAGCAAATCCCAATGCAGGGTGCTGCCACCTAGCAAATTTAATGGCAGAATCCTAGAGCCATTGCCCTTCTATTTTGACAACAGTTGTAACTGTTCTCCAGTAACGAGCATCGTAAGAAAGGCGACGGAAAATAAATACCTCGTCCGCTATCGCAACAGAAAAAATTAGTCCCGTACGGGGACTGACGGTCGACTTCTAATATTGCGCCTACTTATCTTCAAAGTACCCGGGCGTGGCATCTGCCGTAAACAAA
>Ga0209149_1000617_pt1 | contig 15401 bp, 10 predicted proteins | sample WorMetTyACAVOLI2_FD_187423 | JGI IMG/M metagenome (GOLD analysis project Ga0209149, IMG submission 187423) | Marine gutless worms symbiont microbial communities from Max Planck institute for Marine Microbiology, Germany - Olavius algarvensis... ... | reverse complement strand
TCGTTGACGCCTGATTGGCAAACGGGTCACAATAGCCCTGACTCGTGACCCGTGACCCATGTCACTCGTCCGAATTTGGTGATCCATTTAACCATGCATGAGCCGTGACCCGTTGACCCATTGTACCATGGTACCTCGTGTACCATGTTCACGATCCGTATCACAAGTAGCGCAGTAGCGCTACACTGTGTTAAGGCTCATAGGCAAAATCAATGGAAAAGCCCAAATTTTAACCCCCGCCTAAATTTCAATTTTTAAAAATTCAAGATGGCGGACGGCCGCCATCTTGAAAATTGTTAAGTCGCCATATTTCAACAAAAAATCATCCGATTTTGATGAAATTTGGGCGTCTGGAGGCCGGATGCGTGAGCCGATTTCGTGCAAATTTGGGTGGTCAAATTTCACTACGCCGCCGATCTGTTTGCATAAGGCGGTTGCCGTGACAACACCCGTTGCGTAGCAACAGCACAGTCAAAGTTCTAGGCTTTTACTATGCCTGGAAGAGAAAATTATGGCAGCCACTTGGCACCGCCTGCGCACACGTTGCGAACCGATGGCGATATAACGGTCGTTGCCTAGCAACCGCGCATTGAAGATACAGCTTTATAAATCTACTTACTTACTAACTTACTTACTTACAGCAGTCATTGGCGTCTGGAGGTCGAAGGCATGAACCTATTTCGAACTTGGGCATTAGAAGCGCCAACACGTCTACCGCAAAACCGTTTCCTTAGTAGTGGCCGTTGCCTGCTAACGGCACAGTGAACGTTCTGGATTTATGGCGTGTAGAGATCGGACAACTGCACAATTTTGATGAAACTTGGGCGAGTCTATGCCACCCTAGTACAAAACAAGTAGCCCTGCTGTCGCAAAGAGGCCGCGCGATGCTTCATGTCATCGAATATTTTGCTAAGTCACTCAAGATCACTCAAGGTCATTCGAAATGACACTGTTGAGTAGGACGTATGTAAGTCCCTATTAGTAATAAATGTAAAAAACCATTGTTTTATAACAATGTGTAAGGCCCATAGCAAAGTGACACATATAAAACAGCAAAAATATTTTAATCACCTCAAGCGCCCTGGATATAATACAGAGTTCTTATTATATCCACGGCCCTTTAGGTGATGAAAATATTTCTGCTGTTTTATATGTGTCACTTTGCAATGGGCCTTACAAATTGTAAAAAGCAACAGTTTTTTTATCGCGCGTCAGCATACTGACGCGCGATATTGATATAGCAAATATGTACGTCTGTCTGTCCGTCCGTAACGTTCTGGTATCAGATGAAAACGGCTTAACATGTCGTCATAGTTTTTACACCATACGGTAGCCCAATCATTCTAGTTTTACCAGCATCAAACATCTTCACGAAATTCCGACGGGGACATCCCCTGCGATGGCGCTAAATACAGGTGGGGTTTAAAAAATTCGCGATTTTCGACCAATAAGTCGTTATATCTCGCAAACGATGCAAGATATCGCCATAGTTACTACAGAAGACGAATAGGAAACCGCACCCAAGTTTTTGAATGGCACCAAATTCAATGACCTCGAATGACCTCTAACCCAAATTTCAAGGTCACGATCTTATTCAACGTCAAGTAACTCTAAAATGGTACAAGATAGGGCTATATTTACAATGGCCGACCAATAGAAAGTCGCATATGGTCTATCGAACGGCGCCATTTTCAATGACCTTGAACGACCCCTAACGTGGTTTTTAAGGCCACGACATTCTTCGACACTGAATATCTCACAAACGGCTACAGATATGGCCATAGTTACTATGGAAAACGAATAGAAAACCGTACCCAAGCTTTCAAAAGTTACCACTTTCAATGACCTTCAGTGACCTCTAACCCACATTTCAAGGTCACAATAGTATTCAACGTCAAATAACTCGACTACTACTAAGTCGTGTATAATCTACCTAATGGTTCCGTTTTCGGTGACCTTGAGTGACACTTAACCTAGATTTCAAGGTCACGGGGTACTATTTATGCCTATAGATGCCCTCAGCGTGTCGTGTGCGCAGCTGATGCGCGATCTGTTGGCGATAGCTAAGTTCTTGTTTACATTTATATTTGCAGTTTTTCTACTAAATTTACTTTACACGTATAGTTTTAGCAAAATGCTGTTGGCCATTTCTACGCCAAGGCTGTAAATTCGTCTGGCTAGCTGTGAGTATAGTGTGCAGGTACAACAGTTAGTAAATTACTGGTATACAGTTGTTCAACTATGGCCAAAACGCAGCCTCTTACATAGAAATAACATCCGGGATTTACACGCCCGTACGTCCAATGAGAAATTTCTTTCTTTCAGTCCGTCAGATTATTCAGTTTCAATTTTGACCTCATCGCCGTTATTGTCATGTCATTCTGGGTCTACAGCTACTGTGGAAATATGACGTCATATTGATTTTTCAAAATGGAGCCGCGGTCGCTCAGTACTACTTCCGGTTTCGTATTTGTTGATGCCCTTTCCTTCAGAAGGTAAAAATCTATCAAAAAAAACAAATTTCGTCGACATCAATGGTCAACATTATATCAATTTATGGCTGAGATAAAACGACTTCTGGTTTGGAAAAACTAACGTCCGCCATATTGGAATTGTACTACCTGTTTCCATCTCGACCATATTCCCGTAATTTGCATTTTATTCTGCATCAGCCTGCCGAATTTCGTCCAAATCGTAGCAGTCACTGTGGAATTATAACGTCGTATCGCTTTATTAAGATGGCGGCCGCGGACACTAAATACTATTACTGGTTTCGCATTTATTGATATCGCTGCCTTCAGAAGGTCAAAGTCTATGAGCAAACCAAATTTCGTCGACATATCTCAATTAATGGCTGAAATTTAACTACTTCCAAATGTTCGCCATATTGGAATTCTACTTCCGGTTTTGATCTCGACCACTTCCCGTAATTTGCATGTCATTCTGCATCACGCTGCCGAATTTCGCCCTAATTGGAGCACCCACTGCAGAAATATGACGTCATTTCCATTTTTCAAACTGGCGGCCGCCACCACTAAATACCAGTTCCGGTTTCGTATTTGTTGATGTCACTGCCTTCAGAATCTCAAACTGTATCAGCAAACCAAATTTCGTCGACATATCTCAATTGACGGCTGAAATATAACTACTTCTGTTTTCGAAAAAAACAAACGTCCGCCATATTGGAAATCTACTTTCGGTTTCTATTTCGACCATTTGCCCAAAATCTGCACATTATTCTGCATCAGGCTACCGAATTTCGTCCAAATCGAAGCACCCACTGCGAAAATATGACGTCATATCCATTTATCAAGATGGCGGCCGCAACCGTTAAATACTACTTCCGGTTTCGTATTTGTTGATGTCGCTGCCTTTAGAAGGTCAAACTCTATCAGCAAACCAAATTTCGTCGACATATCTCAATTGACGGCTGATATATAACTACTTCCGTTTTCGAAAAAAAAGTACGCCATATTGGAAATCTACTTTCGGTTTCGATTTCGACCATTTTCCCGAAATCTGCACATTATTCTGCATCAGGCTACCTAATTTCGTCCAAATCGAAGCACCCACTGCAGAAATATGACGTCATATCCATGTCTCAAGCTGGCGGCCGCGACGGCTGAATACTACTTCCGGTTTCCTATCTGTTGATGTCACTGCTTCAGAAGGTCAAAGTCTATCAGGAAATCAAATTTCGTCAAGATAGCTCCATTGGCGGCTGAGATATAACTAATTCCGGTTTCTAAATACAAACGTCCGCCATATTGGAATTCTACTTCTGATTTCGATCTCGACCCGTTCGCCGTAATCTGCATGTTATTCTGCATCAGGCTGCCGAATTTCGTCCAAATCGGAGCACCCACTGCGGAAATGTAACGTCATATCCATTTTTCAAGATGGCGGCCGCGACCGCTAAATAATATTTCCGGTTTCGTATTTGTTGATACCGCTGCCTTTAGAAGATCAAAGTCTATCAGCAAACCAAATTTCGTCAAGATACCTTCATTGGCGGCCGAGATATAACTACTTCCGGTTTTTAAATACAAACGTCCTCCATATTGGAATTTTACTACGCTTTCGACCTTGACCAGTTCGCCGTAATCTGCATGTCATTCTGCATCAGGCTGCCGAATTTCGTCCAAATCGGAATTAGAATTTAGCCACTGTGGAATTATGACGTCATATCCATTTGTCAAGATGGCGGCCGCAACCGCTAAATACTACTTCCGGTTTCGTATTTGCTGATGTCACTGCCTTCAGAAGGTCAAAGTCTATCAGCAGACCAAATCTCGTCGATATATCTCCATTGGCGGCTGAGATATAACTATTTCCGGTTTCGAAATACAAACGTCCGCCATATTGGAACTCTACTTCCGGTTTCGATCTCGACCATTTCGCCGTAATCGGGGTGTCATTCTGCATTCGGCTGCCATATTTCGTCCAAATCGGAACATCCGCCGCTGAAATATGACGTCATATCGATTTTAAAGATGGCGGCCGTAAGTCATGTTGTAGTTGCTTTGGGGTAATGGCGGACCACCCACGAAGAGCCTTTCGTGGTCTGAATTCCGACCTCAAATCGCTAGTTCGTGGGATTAATAGTTCCGGAGATATTGCGATGTAAAGATTTTGGCGTTTTGGCTTGAAACTGCCTATTCACACCCCTTTTTGGGGAGTTTTTGGGGAATATTTTCCCAATATGACGTCACCCATCGTCCTGACCCCCAAAAGGCACTTCCTTGGGCGGAAACACGTCATTTGAGCCATTCAGCGTAAGAATCAGTGCGACGGTTCGACCTGGGCGCGTGACCGAGAAAAAACAACAGTATAACCAAAAAAGTCACAAAAGTGTTATATTTCCCCTATTTGGGGGGAAGCCCCCGCTGGGCCGGTTCGACCCTAAAGTTGCACGGTGGGTGATGTTCGCGACGTAATTACGTGTGCTAAGTTTCAAATTGAAATCGTCTTGGGTTACGATTTTACAGGGGGTCGAATTTTCGATTTTCCTATTGATTTTTTTTGCATGGGCCTTACAACAGTGCTAGGCTATGCGCTGCCTGTGATATTGAGCAGGATTTCGTACACTCTGCTGGAGATCGGGGGATTAAAGCAGCTAAAGGGGACAGCCCACCTGGTGGTGAAGGCAGGAGAGGAGGCTTAAAAGTCGAAAAAAAATTTAATTGGTGCATTACGATGACACCTATAATTAATTAACTGAACTCTTTTTATATTTCTCGTATGTTCACGTGTTGCGTTTTGTCAGCCGTTTATTAAACCAAGATTGGATTGGACTGAAAAGCAGCTATCAACAAATCAACGTTGTACTGATCAGTGCAGGGAAATTACAAGAACTTAGCTATTGCAAGCAGATCGCGCGTAAGCTGTGTATACAGTACGTCTACTCTAGGGCATCTACACTGTGTTCCAAAAAACATGTGACCACGTCTTCGACGATAAGTTGAACTGAAATTGTCCGTTTACAACAATTTTTGGCATACTTATTACCAAGAGTGTAGGCCATCGACAGATGTTTTTATTTTCTCACCTCACCTATTTTGTGCACCTACTTCACCTTGGCAAACTGTCAAGACCTAAATATCAGTAAAAATTAAACGAAATCATGAAAATTTCACAGGAACATGAGATTCTGATTACAAATCTCTATCTATCAAAGCAGTATGATGCACAAAGACTGTTGAATGAATTGGCAGACAGGAGTTGGAAACTTGGAAGCATCGACAGTTTGCTGAAGAGAATCCGCAAGACAGGTACAAATACAATGTCTGGTAACCAGCGACAGACCGCGTTCGTCGCGTAGCAGTATAGAGGACCTTGTGCTCAGTCAGGTGGACAAGCCAAAAAGGCACCTATCAGCCCGTGAGATTTCGCATGAAACTGCCATTCTCTGTTAAAGTGTGTACAGGATAATTCACCGTGATCTCCAGCTCAAATGCTTCACACTACGTCGTGCTCAGCTGTTGTCTGAAGCCAATAGCGTTTCCCGATTCACTCACTAATAAACAACCTTAACATCTGCAATAAATCTTGTTATTGTTTTCTTATAAACCGTATGTTGAATAATAAGTAAGTAAATAATATGGTGACAGTTTTGCATTTAACATCCTAGTATTGTAGCATTGAAAAAAAACAATTTAAGGCTAAATTCATCATTATTTAGGTCTCGACAGTGTTCCAAGGTAAAGTAGCTACACTAGATAGGTGAGGTGGGAAACTAAAAATACCCGTCGATGACTTATACTCTTAGTAATACGTGTCCCAAAAATCTTCGTAAAAGGACACTTCTAGTTCAACTTATCATCAAAAAATGTGGTCACATGTTTTTTTTGGAACACAGTGTATAGTAAGTTACGCCTGACCTTGAAATCTAGATTAGGGGTCACCCAAGGTCATTGGAAACGGAACCATTGGATAGATCATGCACGACATAATATTAGTTGTGTTATTTGACGTTGAATAATATCGTAGTAATATCTTCTGCGTTTGATACTATGGACCATAAGACATTTCTCAGTATTCTCCAGCAACGCTTTGGTGTTGCCGACTCTGCTCTTAACTCGTTCGACTCTTTTATGTATCGGATCCCACGCATACTGTCCATTTACCGTCTGGAGTATCCGACACAGTTGCAGTTCACTGTGGTGTTCCTCAAGGTTCCTCTCTTTGCCCAATGATCTTTATCACGTATACTGAAGAAATCGACTAAATGTTTCCGATCCATAAATTCAACCATTACAACCATGTTTCGCTGATAACACTCAGGCTTCATCTCGACGTCCCACAGTCACAGGTTGGAGGCATAGCATCGCGAATACAGAATTGACTGGAAGATGTTGCTAACTGGAGTGATGCACGAAGATTACAACTGAATCCAGGCAAAACCAATATCAGATGGTTTGGATCATCTACTTCGCTTCGGTTTGGATCATCCACTTTGCTTCAATGTATGTCACCCTCTATCATCACCACCGTCGTCGTCGACCAGCAGACCATTGCGTCCAAAAATTCTAAGGTCCGCAATATCGGCGTAGTCTTCAAATCGGAGATGCACATATCGCGAAGCAGTGGCGATTCTAGCCAAAACATCCTGGGGGCCGGGCCCCCAAGCTCTGAGTGGGGGGTGGGGCAATAATAAGTAGTCGGTAAAAAAAACTAAGGGGCCTGGACAAAAAGTGAGGGGGCCGAGGCCCCCCCCCCGGCCCGGGCCTAGAACCGCCGTTGTCGCGAAGACGGCGCATGTGTTTCTATAATCTGAGACGTCTACGCGAGATCCGACAGCTGCTGGGGCGTGATGTGGCCTGCACAGTTGTCACGGCGCTTGTTCTTTCCCGAATAGACTACTGCAACGCTGTTATTTTAGGTCTACCACAGTCTATCATAGGACCACTTCAGTGAGTCCTTAACGCTGCTGTCCGTGTTGTCTGTGGCCTTCGCCCACAAGACCACGTCACTGATGCACTGATCGGACTCCACTGGTTACCAGTCGCAGCATGTATCGAGTTCAAGCTCTGTCTCTTGGTATACCAAGCGCTAAACGGTCTTGCAACATGCTGCAACCTGTCACAACTCTTGACCGCCAAGTCACGTTGCGTTCGGTCGACAACAACGACTTATTTATTTTCCGCAGTCGTCACCGTTTCGGTGAAAATGCTTTTCGTATTCTAACTCCTCGAGCGTGGAACAGTTTGCCATCTGACGTGAAGAAAGCAGTTTAAAGCGTTCAAAAAACGAGTAAAGACTTTCATGTTCTGAAAACATTACGGCGACATTTAATATTATTAGCGTTTTCTATTTTATATGTAAACAGCTGGTCGGCTCATATTGTAAGCTGTCTTGTTCAGTTAGGCCTATGATTATGATATCATCGTAACCTTGAAATCTGGCTTAGAGGTCACTCAAGGTCATTGAAACTGGTGCCATTCGAAAGCTTGGGTGGGGTTGTCTATTCTCCTTCCATAGTAACTATGGCGTTATCGCGTTGAAAAGATTCATTCAGTTGGTACGATCAATGACGTAGAAACTTCTCATTTTACACAACTGAAAATGTGTTACCTAATGACAACGTTTCGATGTCCGTCGGACATCTTGATCACGTCTTGATTATTTACAGCTCGATGGAGCACGTGACCTGGAAATCACCTGGTCCCACGTGTGGCTGAGTTGAATCGGGATGCAGGATAGGCAATTACTGTCTTAGTCTGTTTGGATATGCTACTCTTGGCCGCCTGGAAGTGGATAGTGCTGTTGTTAGATTTGAAGGCCATGGCCTAAGACTATTGATGTTGGACATGGCGATTGATAAATATAGCGAATTTGTTAAATTTATGTTAGCAGAAAGTGTGCATAAGGGGGTATTAGATAACGGGAATTTTCGGGAATTTTTGCACGGAGCGGGGGGGATTTTCGACTTTCAAAACGGGAATTCCCGGTGGCCCTGGTGGAGCCCCATGCTAAAGCAAGAAATTCACAAAATTAAATGTCTGCAGCGTCGTTTTACAAAAAAAACTCCATGGTTTGCATAAAATGACTTATAGTGATAGACTTATTTCGCTTGGCATTGAGAGTTTGTATACACACACACACACACACACACACACATATATATATTTATTTACCAATAAGTAACTAATACAATGATTAGTAACTAATACACTGTATTGTCGGCGTGTTAAAGCTGATTTATTAATGTGTTACAATATTCTGACCAACCGAGTATGCCTAGCCAGTAGTGATTTCTTTACACTCACTGTTACTGTTACTTCATACTAAACAGTATGAAGCAGCTTAGCAAGACTCAGTGCATTACAGCTAATGATGGTCATGCTTTTCGCAAACGTGTCATAAATAATTTTGGAGCGCATTACCTGAGTGTGTTGTTTCTGCAAATTCTATATCTAGTTTTAAACGCAAATTGCGTATCTTGTCTTTTTCCATGCCGTAGACTGTTATTTGTCTTGCAACATGTTTATAAGTTCTTTTTGTATGTTTCTTGATGTACTTAAGATGTTACTTTTTCAACTGCTATTTAGAGTTCCTGCAGTCAGTGCAGATTATTCTGCCTTGGAATCCTAGTTGGCACACTAATTTAAACTGTCTGATGTGTTTACGTGCTTACGTACTGTTGTGTCAATCAAATAAATATGATATGATATGATATGATATGATAAGTCATTTTAACTAGTCAAATGAAATTTACTTCGCTTGTGTAGCCAGAGAACAATTTTCAAAGTTTTTATTCCCGAAATTGCCGAGTACCAGCTGCCATTGGATTTACTGTATGACACTGGGGTTTCGGCGATGCGCTGTAAACACAATGTGGATGTAAAGTTACGCAAAATGCTGCCCGTTTATAAAACGCTACCATTCGATGGCGAAAATTTACTCGAATTTGACACCAGTACGTTGCAGCAATTAAAGAATTAATATTCTTTCGCGGAAGCGAACGAAATAATTGCCGAAATTTAACTCGCGCAACATCACATTGTTGACTGTGCTAAAGGCTGTTAGTACGAAGTCTAGCACTCTAGATATTTTAAAATAGTAGGTTACATCTATGATTATATTTATAGCACAAAATATTGAAATAACAAACTTCACATTTTTAAAAATAAAAACTGCTTTATTTAAAAAAATAATTACAATATTTTTGTAATACATGTACACGAGTTGTTCGTTTGTTTTAATAAAAAATGTACGTTGGAGTAACGTACGTGCAGTCGGCCCTTAATGTCAAATTGTCGATACGTCAACAGGACTGGGTATAGTCAAGTTTACGGTGCTTGCTGTCAGGCTTTAAAAGTTTGATGATTTTGACACAGTCCACGAGTGTGTCAGATTGACGGACGGACAGAATGGCCAGTGGCGACATCGTCTCATCGTCTCACAAATGTGTTACGAGAACTGCGAGCATAGAGTACACACTGTGTTCTAAAAATGTGATCACATCTTCAACGATAAGTTGAACTAGAACTGTTTGTTTGCAACAACTTTTGGCACACTTATTACCAAGAGTATAGGCCATCGACAGATGTTTATATTTTCCCACCTTGCTTATTCAGTGGGAATCTGTCGAGATTAAACAGCAGTAAAAATTAAATAAAATGTTGCAAATTTCACTGGAAGATGCGATTATGATCAAAAATATATTTGACAAAGGAATGTTGTGCATGCACGAAAGCTTTTGAGTGAGTTTGCCGACAAGGGTTGATAACTTGGAAGCATCGACAGTCTGCTGAAGAGAATCCGAGACAGGATTGTCCGGCAAGGCAACGGCAGACCGCGTTCGGCGCGTAGCGATGACAACATTGAAAAGGTGGAGGACCTGGTGCTCAGTGGTCCTCCGGGAGGACTAGCCAAAATGTATCGATCAGCTCGTGAGATTTCGCGTGAAACTGGCATTCCCCGTGCAAGTGTGCATGCACAGGATAATTTACTGTGATCTCCAGCTCAAATGCTTCAAACGTCATCGTGCTCAGCTGTTGTCTGAAACCAATCTCGCTGCCCGTCTCACTCCCGGATAAACAGCCTTATTGTCTGCAATAAATTGTTGCTGTTCTTTTAAAAACCGTAAGTTGAATAGTGAGTAAGTAAAATAATATGGTGACAGTTTTGCATTTAATATCCTAGTATTATAGCATTTGTAAGGCTAAATTCATGATATTTGGGTCTCGATAGTTTCTCAAGGTAAAGCAGCTGGACGAAACAGGTAAAGTGGGGAAATAAAAACACCTGTCAATGGCATAGTCTTAGCGGCACCAGGTTGGCGGTTTGGCTTAGTGGTAACGCGTTGGCTACGATCAACGTAGTTGCGCTACGTCAGACCCGGTTAGTACTCGGATGGGTGACCGTCTGTGGACGGGTAAACCATTTCGGTATGTAACCAGCCAACTAGGCCAACTCAGCCTTTCATCCTTACAGAGTCGATAAATCGAGTACCGACCTGTCCGGTTGGGGTGAAGGCGGGGCGGCCACCTCTGTCGGGTAGCAGATAACACTGTGTGATCCCATTGACAAGTGGCGTCCTGTAGTTCTGAGGTGAATTTCACGAAGAACTATACGCTCATTTACCCTTTAACCTTTAGTAATAAGTGTACCAAAAACTTTTCTAAACGGACAGTTCTACTTTAACTTAAGACGTGGTCACATGTTTCTTTTGGAACACAGTGTACACAATGGGGCAAAAATTGCACCCCTTTTATCTTTGCAATAACTTTGTCAAACCATATTGTATTTCGATAATTTTTGGCACACGAATACCGAAGTAAATTTGCAACAAAACTGCAACAAAATTGCCCACCTCTCCTGACAGCTGTTTTCACCCTACCTTGTGAAACTAAACATAAATCAGTTTGTTCATAACAGCAGTAAAAGTCACGACAGTTACGGAGAAACATTATAGCAAATGTTCTGTGTTTGTTTTTGGCTTTGAGACACGCATTAAAACAATCTTGCCACTGATCAATCGCTTGATCAATGAAGCTCTTCTGGTTGTTGACCACGTTTCAATCAGATGCTGCTTCAGCTCATCGACGTCCCTTACTCGTTTCTGATAAACATGTTCCTGGGTGTCGGTTTTAGTCGGTGTCTTCAGGCGCTGGTGCACTAGTGTGGTTTTCATGCAGCCAGGGGTGACAGTAAATGGTGCGTGTTACTGTGATATCTTGCTACTCAAACAGTTGCTGCCAGACATCTGTCAAGCTGCTGGCTACTTTTGCTTTCCAGCGTACTAAGCTGCTGCGACACAAGGCTCCGGACTTCACATCAGACAATGACATGGCCTCCCAACAGACCAGACCTCAGTTCTGTAGACTACAGATTATTGAGATTCATTCAGGAATGCGTTTATCGGAAACAACAAGGGACGTCTCGCATCGTCGATGAGCTGTTTTAACAGAATGACATTTTATTAACAGAACGACATATTATACTTCACAAGGTAGGGTAGAAACACCCATCGGGAGAGGTGGAAAATTATGTTGCAAATTTACTTCGGTATCTCTGAGCCAAAAATTAGCATGCACAATGCGGTTTGACAAAGTTATTGCAAAAATAAAAGGATGCAATTTTTTTGCCACACAGTGTATATTAAACACTTTATTCTGTATAATTGATAAACATAGAGTTGACAGATGTATTCGGAGCAAAACACTTCGTGCTAAAAATCACACAAATTAATGCAAGTGTTTTAAAATGTCAGTAAAACAACGTGTCCTACTTTTTGGCCCACCCGATATATCGCGCTTGCACGAAATTGCATCGATCGGTCGAGTGGGCTAAAATCAGTGACGCGAACAGTTTTTATCGCGCGTCAGCACACTGACGCGCGATAATGATATAGCAAATCTATCTATCTGTCTGTCTGTCTGTCCGTCCGTCCGTCTCTCTGTCCGTGACGTTCCGGGATTAGATGAAAACAGCTTAACATATTGTCATAGTTTTTTTTCACCATACCAAATGTGGCATTTCGGTGTATGGAAACTAATTGTAATTAATTACTTGGCTGTAATTGTAATTAATTAGTTTACTCAAGAAACGTAATTGTAATTGCAATTGTAATTGCCCAAATTTAGCTAATTGTAATTCTAATTAATTACTTTTAAAAATTACAATTACGCATCACTGCCGTTAGGAGTGTTCCCGTCGGAATATTGCCATGCCGTTTCGTATGGAAAACCTAGAATGGCTTGGCTACCCGAAGGTGAAAAAATTGAAGATACGTTTATTCGTTTTAACAGAATGTACGAACGTGACAGACACACAGACAGACACACAAACACCGCATCACGTCTTGTTCGCGATTAACAAATAGAGAATTTCGCATAAACTTGTGTTTGTGATACGTCAGTAAAGGTGCTTCTAGGGTGACACGATAGGTCGTGAACGATTTTAAACTGTTAAAGCTATCAAATATTTATTAAACTGCTATCAGCGTTTAAGGAAATTTAATGCAATCGTGTGCAAAATATCACAACCGTCCGTTACTTACTTGATTTATACAAGCCAACATAGTGACGTAACCCACAAAAAGCAGTTTTCCCGCAACCGTGAAGGATTGTTTCTGCAGGATGGCGCTCGTGCGCATACATCAAAGGCTAGAATATAATCGCCTGGCTAGACGCAAATATTAAACACTACATTCCGCCAGAGGACTGACTGGCCGCCTAATTCACCGGATTTGTCTCCGATTGAGAACGTTTGGAGCATTATATTTTATTATGTATGAGGCTGCACTTTGTGCGAAATAAACTATATATTATGGCAACAGCCGTTTATGCTGATCCTGAGCCTGTCGCAGAGCGACACAGCCTTAGCCTTAGCCTTAGCCTAAACTTATCGTTGCTCTGATTGGCTACTTGCGTCTAGCCTAGACGATCTTTTCAGATGCGTACTTGTTTTGCGGAATCAGTCTGCGGCTGGCGATCCTAAGGTAACGGCGGATCTTCAACCGTAGCTCGTTAATAAACCGTTGTGGAATACAGCCATTTTGTGGTCTCGTTACCTCAAATCACTCACGTAACGTTGGCACCTATGTGCCCCATTTAACGTTACAAGCCTCACTCACTGCAAGCGTTGAAGCACTGCCTCTGAAGCTTGAAAATCAATTTCACCGTCAACACTTTAAAATCTTATCGGTTCGATGCCTAACCGACTGAAAGCAGTCACTAAAAATAAAAGAGACACCATTCCATACTAACAGTGGACAGCGACCTCGCTTGACGTTAACGTTTTCCTGTACGTTGTTGTGTTGTGTTATTTTAACGGTGGTGTTATATAAATGAGTATTGTAAATGCTGTTTAAAAGCTACAGTTATGAAATTTTATACGAACAATTTCACTGAATATATCTACAAGGAGATATAAAATTATTGCTGGTTACTGTTAATAACAGGCTTATATTTGAAATCGAAATCGTTCACCACCTATCGTGTCACTCTATATCTCCTGAAGCTCGAATCACACAGCACAAAAATTAATTTATTTTACTATGAAGGCGATGATAAACCACTAACTGGCCAAGATAGCCTATATTTAAACTGATTTTTTCTAGTTCTTATCGACACAGATTTGGATTTTATAAGTAACAGATTTCGCAATTACGCAATTTGCGGAGTTGTTAGCACTTCTGCATTAACGAGATCACCATTCAGATCCAGTGGGACAGTGTCAAAAGATTACAAGCGTCTCGAATCTTGAACAAAAGACAGCGACGCAAGTAAAATTAATAGAAATGAACTGTCTTAAAACACTACATGTAGTGTAATGTGAATTGTTTGCGCAACAGTAGTCCAATCTCAACATTGTGCTGCTGACAGTTCCAGGTCATCTTAATTTAATACTGTTAGCAATGGCGTCTGAAACCAACAGCAGTCATCCTATAGTTTCTAAACTACGATTAGTGTTTTCTGTAGCCATTCGCACTTCAGGGTGTGAGCATATTGTCAGGACTTTTTGTCTTCCCTCCATAAAGTAACGGGCACTTTAAAAATAGGTACGAGCCAAAACTATAAAAACCCTATCATAGGGAAACGTTCTGAAAGAAGAAGAAGAAGCGTGGGTAAAACATGGCCGCATGACCGCTTTGCTGTATACGCCGAGCTGGCAGTCACAGTAAACTGCAGTGTGTAAACGCCAGCTGCTAAACTCCCCAGGCTCCGCTGCGTATCCTGCTTATCAGGTAATGTACATCGGTTCCAGTAAGACCAGTCGACATTTATGTAGGTTATTGGCAGCTGCTTCAAGGAATGTTAAGTCCTCGAGGCCAAATTTTGTGGCCTCGACCTCGGTCTCATAGGTTTTGGCCTCGACCTCGTTCTCAGCCTCGTGAAGCTCTAGCCTCGTTCTCGTGTATCTCGGCCTCGTAGCCTCAATAAATCTTTATGTGATATAATTTAATGACTAATCATGTCGATGGTCCGAAACACTACTGTCAGCTGAACCAGTTCAGCGGTTGACAAAGGATGTTACTTACTGAAACGTCTTATAAAAATGATTTTAGCTTGCTATTTTTATAATGCTTTTTGTCTGACTGATGTCGGTTTTATGATATGATTGATAAGTGATATGATACTGATATCCTTTATATTTATGGAGGTGCTGAAATTGCAAGTACTGGAAAATGCAAGTATGGAAAATAGCAGTACAAAAAGGCAAAATGTGTAATGGTGGAAAATACAAATACGGAAAAGCAAGTACGAGTAAACAGGGTCAGTATTATCATTATTACTACGAAGAAAAGAAAAAATTAAAAACAACCAATAGGGCCTAAGCAATCACTAAGTAGCTAAGTAATGTATAATACAGCTAATTTCACTCCTAGATAACAAATTCGAGCATCCATGACGACCAACAGTATCTCTCATAAATATTGATTCACGCATAAA
>Ga0209149_1000615_pt1 | contig 15422 bp, 8 predicted proteins | sample WorMetTyACAVOLI2_FD_187423 | JGI IMG/M metagenome (GOLD analysis project Ga0209149, IMG submission 187423) | Marine gutless worms symbiont microbial communities from Max Planck institute for Marine Microbiology, Germany - Olavius algarvensis... ... | reverse complement strand
TGCTTCATGGACAGCTGGCTGTCCAGATGAAGACCCAGGTCACGGACGACAGTGGACGGTTGGATCGTAGATGACCCGACTTGGATTGTGCAGTCAGTATATACGGCTTAACTTGGCTAGGTTTGACTGCGAACCGAACCAGATGAGTTCCGTCTTACTGGCGTTAAGCTGCATGCGTCGTGATTTGCACCACAAGTTGATCTTGTCGGCGCAGCACGATAGACGAGAGCGCAGAGCCACGGTGTCGTCGAGTCGGCAGCTGTCATATAACTGCGTGTCATCGGCGTACAGATGAGATCGCACTGTGTGTCGTTCTAATACGTCGACGTATTAGAACGTATTTTCTACCAATAAGTCGCTGTTACCTACAAAGTGCTTACTACCACTCAACATGCCTATCTTCTCAACTTGATCTCTAATCAACCCACTCGTGGTACCCACTCCTCCTCTGTTGTCACCCTTTGTCGCCCGCCAACCGTCTCCTCATTGACAAGAACTGTCGCAGAGAGACCGCGCACTGCTTCCTGTTTGTCTTCAACAGTACAATACCTCGAGCACAGTCTTTTATTATTAGTTACTTCGGCTTCAGATTTAGCAATGCGTACAGTCTGCTTTATTCCGCGTAACCATGGAGGCTTGCTGCCATAAACAAGACTCACTGATGTGTGGCATTTCGTCGTCCGTCTGCCGCGATAAACCAACGCCTTCGATAGTGCTATAAGTTATAATCTTAAATGCTGACGTCACTCGACGCTCCAACAGTCATCGATTCCGAAGTCAGATATTGGTCGAAATATAAAACGTCAGCACACTGACGCGCTGTATTGATATAGCAAATATGTCCGTCTGTCTGTCTGTCCGTCTGTTCCTGACGTTCCAGGATTAGATGAAAACGGCTTAACATATTGTCATATTTTTTACCTTACGGCAGCCCAATCATTCTAGTTTTATCAGTATCAAACACCTTCACGAAATTCCGACGGGGTCACCCGCTGCGGGGGGGGGCGATAAATACAGGTGGGGTGTAAAAATTTCACGATTTTCTACCAATAAGTCGCTATATCTCGCAGACGAATGAGACGATACAAGATTGCGCCATAGTTACCATGGAAGGCGAATAGGAAACCGCACCAGCTTTCGAATGGCACCAATTTCAATGACCTTGATTGACCTCTAAGACAGATTGCAAGGTCGCGATATTATTCAATGTCAAATAACTCGCAAACGGTAGGCCTACAGATAGAGCTATAGTTACAATGGCGGACTAATAGAAAGTAATGCATAGTCTGTCGAACCGCGCCATTTTCAATGACCTTGAACGACCTCAAACCCAGATTTCAAGGTCAGGCCATTCTTTGATGCTGAATATCTCCAAAATGGCTACAGATACGGCCATAGTTACTATGGAAGATGAATAGGAAACCAATGCTACCACTTTCAATGACCTTGAGTGACCTCTAACCCACATTTCAAGGTCACGATAATATTCAACGTCAAATAACTCGACTAATAGTAAGTCGTGTATGATCTATCCAATGGTTCCGTTTCCAGTGACCTTGAATGACCCTTACCTACATTTCAAGGTCACGGTGTAATATTTAGGCCTATAGATGCCCTCAGCGTATTGTGTGCGCAGATGACGCGCGATTTGTTTGCGATAGCTAAGTTCTTGTTGCCCGAGTTATGTGGTGCTTGTTGGAATATTGTCATAACTTTTGGTATGGAAAAACTAGAATGGTGTGGCTACTCGGCGGTTAAAAAGTTTGTTGATGTGTTTAGTTGTTTCGACACAATACCGGCGTGAGACAGACAGACGGACGGACAGACATTTTTTCAACGGCGTAGTCGGCCCTCTGCATAGCATCTCACAATAAAAATCACAGATCGCTCATTTAGATATGCAATACCTCGTCTTTTGAATCAACTTCCTGATTCATTTCGTCAGTCTCATCGTGCAGTCTTGTCATGATTCACCTCCTCGTGCATCTGTCAATTATCTTTCACATCGGCACAACTGTCAGCATCCATTACTTCCTCACTCTTTAATTCCAGGCTGGAAAGCTACCTTTTCCAGAAATCCTTCGCAGCACAATAGACTGCTGCGTACGTGCCTTCGCGGGCAATCAGATTTGGCCGGACTTCATCATCATCTTCATCTTCCAATAAAGTGCATCCCTCGATAAGCCGAGTATCACGCACTGGGGTCTATGGTCACGTGAGTCAGTGTCGGTTATAAACACTGACGGTTGTTTTGAAGGACTGAAGTGAATGAGAATGGATCAGAGATGAAGGTAGAGTGTTCCACATGCGTACAGTTGCTGGAAAGAAGGAGTACTTGTAGACATTGGTCCGAGCGTAAGGCCGGAACAAGTTGATCAGCTGGAGTTATGTTGCATACGATAAAACGTGGTCAACCGTTGGTTGTTACGCCTGGTCTCCAGTGATTCCCACTTCAAATCGTTCATCATTGCTGTCACGCTGGCTGTTCTCTCGTACCTGTGGCACGCAAACCGAGCAGCACGTCGCTGGAACTGTTCCAGTTTATGGCAATTCTGCACAGTGTGGGGAGCCCCAGCAGTGGTGGCATACTCCGTCATTGGGCGTACGAGAGTGGTGTAACATGCAGCCTTGACCTTCTTAGGACATGAGTGAATGTTCCTTGCAATGAATGCTCTGGTCATGTTAGCCTTCTTGGCTGTCACGTCAGAATGGAAGTTCCACGATAGTTGTTCATGCAGGTTCAAGCCCAGATACTTGGCCGTCGGCATCTGTTCAAGTACATGTCCACGTAATGTGTAATCATGCTATATGGGCGATCTCTTCTTGGTAATGCGCAGTAACTGACATTTAGATGGATTGAATGACATTAGCCATGATTGTTCCCAGACAGCAAGTTGATCGAGATCATGCTGAAGCTGGATGGAGTCTGCTGCTGAACGAATCTTTCGGTAAAGGAAACTATCATCAGCGAATAGACGTACAGTAGACTGGCTGGAAACACATTCGGGAAGATCATTTATATACAATAAGAACAGTAACGGTCCCAGGACCGAGCCCTGGGGGACACCTGGTGTCACAGGAAAGGTGTGTGAGATCTGTATTCATTGGTTTATCTTTAGTTAATTGTTCCCGTTAAATATCCGTCTAGTTCCACGCGGTAGTCTACTGGCGGCCTAAACTGGCGTCACCCGTCAGTCTCTACTGCACGTAAAACCGTCGTATCGTATCGTATCGTATGAGTGCGAGCTGCTGCATGAGCTAACGTGGGTGTTATTAGCTGGGTGCATCTCGTTGCGTGGCATGCGTGTGCTTGGACGTCGTCTTCTCACTCTGTTTGTGACTCTAATAGACGGTATGAGAACCAAACCCCTCCCTGGACAACCCCCGGGTCATAATCCCCTTCTTTGCTGCCATGCGTGTGTCAGTTAGGGTCAGAACTCCACCTCGTGGGTCGGATAGGGTCAGGAGTAGGGGTTAGTGCCAGTTTTTAAAAAAAATCCCCGCCATTTCTGTCCTGTCGCAGAAAAAAAACGTGAGGGGTTAGGACCTAGGGGGGGGGCGTTGTTCAGGGGGTTTGACGTCATACCGAGAACACGTCCCTCGACTGTCCATGTGGTGTCCAGTGACTGTCACCCCCACCCCCCTCCCCCATAGATTTTGTCAAATTCTCTAGTGCGAAATGTGGCATCAGTGTTACATGCTCGACGATCTCGGACATTGCAAAGAAGTGGAGATATTCGCTACGTATAGTCTAGAACGGTGTACGAAGATAACAAACGTTATAACAACAACGCCGTACTTTAAGTCGCATGGTCACAGTGTATCGGATTTGTACTGGCTACGTTTAATAGTGTGATTTGACCAATCCACTTCACAAAACGTATGGCTCCCAAGCTGTCGTTGTTCTACGCCGGGGACTTTCGGTCTATCGGACACAGCCAATCAGCTGAAAGCAGCAATAACGACAAGTGGAAAAAAATCGTATTCCGTCGCGCAGTGCCGCAAGTTAGCTTACTGCCGTATGCTGCTGCTGCTGCTGCTGCTGCAGCTACTGCTAATGTTGCCGCTATCAACGGAACAATTTGGCAGCGCGCTGAACGCATCTCATCCAACACTAATGAATGTTTTATTGACTGACGCTAGCTAGTAGCTGCGCTGACAAGGCCCGCTGGCGTGGCCTAGTTGCCCCCGGACAGTTGGCGACATGGTCCGTATAGTGGCGGCGTTAGACTGCACAGTTGACTTGACGTCGTTGTCTCACGGTCTGATCTCATGATGATGATGCTATTATCATCATCATTCATCAGTTACTGACTTGCGAGACACTCGCTTGTTAACTCGCAGTTCTGCGGACACGAGTTTCACCACCGACGAGTTTTCAGTCTTGTTGAACTGGTATTTCTTCGTCAACGTTGCCTAGTTAGTGACGTGGTGGAGTCAGGTGCCTGTCGATCCCTAACTCAAGAATGGAAAGCCATAGAAATACACGTATAATCAGCAAGACAATGTCAGGGTCGAAAGGTCAACGACCAGTGTCACCAGACTTAAAACTATTCAGGCACAAAATTCATTATAACTGAAGAACGGCAGGATATCAACATGACCAAGAATTACAGTGAACGGTGGTTGCTTTTGGTCGAATGCGACAGTTGAAATAGTAGCTGACGTATGACGTCCGATCGTTGTAGGCTGTTGCTAACTTCGTTCCTATACATGCTGTAGTTTTCGAGATAGTGATTTGTACTGTCTGCAGTGACCTTCAAAGGTCACTCAAGTCATCGGCAATGTCACCGTTCAGTAGATCACATACAATTTCATATTGGTGTTCCACTCCACGGTAACTGTGGCCCTTGGTTGGCGGTTTGGCTTAGTGGTAACGCGTTGGCCTCGATCGACGTAGTTGCGGTTAGTACCAGGATGGGTGACCGTCAGTGGGCGGGTAAACCATATCGGTGTGTAACTGTCAATCTCTAACCATGCACACTCTAACGTGCAGCGCTGCACAGGGACACAACCACGGTTGTCAAGCTGGGGTCGAGGAGGACTTTTAAAGTAGAACATGCAGACCTATACAGACAGACCAAGAGAGCGTGCAGTGTCTACGTTGGTAATGCAGCTATTACGGAATGAGCAGTATGGTAATGTTCCAGTGACGTTCAGAAATACGGCAGGCAGACATGCAAACGCATTTGTACTGCGGACACAATATAGCACTTGCTAGACAGTCTGTGCACTATCAGCAGCTGGACCGTCCCGCCCGACTATATTACATGTAGACTATAATTATGGCGAGAAAATCTGCACTTCCACTGCGAGGCAAAAGCACCACATGCGGCGGAGTTATCGCCGCCAAACGATGTCCTTGACCTTGATCTTTGACCTTTCAGTGGGTAATGTGATGCCGACCACGCCCCTACAGTCAAAAATAAAGTAGTAAATAACCAGTGACATTGTGAAACTTACAAGCATTATGAGTACCTATTAGGTAACGTTAAAGACAACATAAAGTGGAGTAGCCCTATCATAAAACGACGTAGCCTATCTATTGACAGTTAACGTTAGCTAGAATTGCACATATTGCAGGACGTGCCGGTTGTCAATACAAGACCAGAAGTTCAGCTGTCGCAGAGGCTGCACGATGCTTCGTGTCACTTCACTGAATATTTCGCTAAGTCACTCAAGGTCACTCAAGGTCATTGGAAATAGCACTATTCGATAGATCGCATACGAGTTCCTATTGGCGTTCCATGGTAACTATGACCCTATCTTGTATCATTTCCGAGATAAAGCGAGATGGTCGAAAACTGCGATTTTTTCATACCCTCGCATTCGATGCCGCTGTTAGAGGTTGCCGTCGGAATATTGCCATAACGTTTGGTATGAAAAAAAACTAGAACCGTGTATCTACCGATGGTGAAAAAGTTTGATGATATGTTTAGTTGTTTCGACACACAACACCTGCGTGTGACAGATAGTCCGCGCTATGCATCGCGCGGCAAAAACCGACTGAGGCAGGCACGATGACGTGATATCGGCACTTGACGTACGTGTGACTCCTGTGGGAAGCCGCATTAAGGATGTCCGTCCGTCTGTTCGTCTGTCACGTGTCTGTCTCTAACTCGATAGCGAAAAGGTCTAGAAAGCCCGCAATTGACACCAAGTTTTTCCGTATCACACGTAACTTGCGGACCAGTTTTGACGTTAAAGGTCCGATTTTTAAGGCCTAATGAGCGCATAATCCTCATCGGCCTCGAAGGTGCACAGCATCCGAAAGGAAGGGCTTAACAAAATTCAAACGTGATGGAATTGTGGAGTACCTAGAATGCTTTAAGCTATAAAGCCAAGAGGTCAAAGTTCCAAGTTACAAGGTCAGTATGTCGTATTGTCGTATACCCGATAAGTTCACTGGAGTATAAAAGGCAGCCACACGAACTTCCGACAATGATGAGTACATTAATCGCGCGCAACAACAAGTTTTAGAAATCAAACGGTTAAATGTCGAGTCCTCGATGTCAAGAGTTCCCTAGAAATGAATGCAATCATGAAATTGCAGGGAGGTTCGCATCTCGTTTTGGTCATTAAGCCTCACATTGTTGAGTGAACGTCCACATCGTTGTCGTCGTCATCGATGCTACGTTCCCGGTCGAACCGAACCGACATGCTATGGTCACTCATCGGCCAGTAGAGCTGGGTCACTCACAAATATTCAAGTGGATTCGATTCATTTCGGTTTTGTAGATTTCGATTCGATTTCATGGGCTTAGAGGTTGAACGATACTGCCTTGGATTGGGTCGACAATGTGAATTATCTTGGCTGTTATTTTCTAAGCCGTTCCTGCTAAGTAAATACAACCAGATGTGTTGGTAAGCTGTATGGCTCATTTAACAACATTTTAAATGTTCTTGGCAAGAGAAGGAACGACATGCTTGCGGTCCATCTTATCAAAACATACTGCCTGCCAATGCTGTTATACAGTTGTGAAATATGGGCGGCCAAACCAGTCGATATGAGGTATCAGGTCTGTAGATGTTTCTTGGAACAATGCATTTCGTAAAATTTTCAATGCTTGTTGGAGAGAGAACGTTAAGCCTCTGCAGTTCTATTGTACCTGTCTACCCGCCTCAGTCCTTGTACATCAATGCAGAATTGTAGAATTCTTTTTTGGTTAGAATGCTTTTATTACTATTTTTGTATATGTAGTACTGCTTTGTCCCGTGTGTACATCTTTTAGTCTCGTTATTTTATAATTACTGCTGCCTTGTGCGTGTGAATAAATGAATGAATGAATGAATGAATGAATGAATGAATAGTGTTAGTACCAACTGAAACAACAAGGTCAAAGTCAGCTATAGGTCGCACGATGCTCTCTGTCGTTGAAAATTTTGCTGTTACTCAATATCACGCAAGGTCATTAGAATTTACACTGTTGAGTATGGCATGTGTAAGCTGCTATTAGTATTTCAGTGGATGTCTCTACATTGTATCATTTATGAAATAAGGCGAGGTGTTGTCGAAAATCATGATTCTTTCATACCCAACGTACCTTCGACGTCCTCGTTAAGGGGTACCCCGTCAATTTCGCCACAGTGTTTCGTGTTGAAAAACTAGAATGGTGGTGCTACCAGAAGGTGAATAAAGTTTGAAGACAGGTTTAGTCGTTTCTATGCATACATGAAAGTGACTGTCAGGCAGAGAGACAAAATCACTCGACTGCATGCAACTAGCAATAATCAGTCACTGTTTGGTCAGTCATTTCAGTAGTGAACAATGGTGCAGACGTATCGCATCTCGCCCCGCGCCCCGTAGTCGAGTGCTACCAGCTGGCAAATGTCATGGCGTGATTCCTGGCGAACGTCAAACATAAATATATACTCATAACTGTGTGGTTGAGGCTTCGGATTTCTGCACGACAGGTCGCATGCAGTCGTGTCACTCACTACGTCAACTTTAGGCAATTTCTTCACACACCTGGTGCTGTGCCGATGTCGTTAGTGAAGTGTGCATACCTTGCTTTTGTTAAATGTTTCTGTCGAATCTAAATTAGCTTATTTTCACTGAAAATGCCCAACTCTATGCTGGACCACGGTCTTCGTCGCCCTCCCCCCCCCAGGCGCTGACCAACGACAGCTGACAGGAGTGGAGCGCTGGGTTGCGTGTCTGTCACGGACTAGGGCCAGGATGTGACAGCTCGCGCTATTTCACAGATTTGAACGCGCAGAGATCGTTGACGTGTCCAGTCCAGTCCAGTCCAGTCAGTCTGGTCAGTTGTCTGCTCGCTGACAACATGTAGGCCTAATGATGCATTGCTGTCTCATACATTACGGCAAGCGATCTGCTGCATCGATACCCGTCTCGTCTCTGGTGCAGTTTTTTTTCTCATTTCACTTTCAGATTGTTATTGTCCGCGAGCAAACAAACAATTCGCTGCCGCACTGCACAGCAGTCTAGTTGATTGCGATCATCTATCGTCATACAATCTAACTACAACTGTAATCTACATGTGACTTTCTTTCACTGATCCGATAAACGATCCACTCGTTTTAGGCGATGTGGTGATTGCTGTTTCAGTTTCACTCAGTCCATCCGTGTGACCAACCAACTATAACCAGTACTATCGGCAGTCCGTACTTCTCGAATAATAGAAGTGAACTGAAGTAGAAAAGTCTTATTGCCTGTCTTCTGTCACCTGTATAAAGGGTTAAAGTAAGAAACGACTGCACATCTACCGTCCTGTAGATCTGTAACTTAACTCGACGGCATCAGTCCCTCATCGCTACGAGTCTACATCTGCATCCCGCTAAGCTCAACTGTCTCTGCAACTCGACTCCGACTGACATGTCGCGTGTATATAGCCGGAAGGCAGAGTTTGCTGACAGCCTATACGCACCCTGCAAGGACCCTATAATATTGTGTATATACAGTCTTCCTATAGCGAGGGCTTCAAGTGTCTGTTTTGGGTGCCGTGTCCACATAATATCAACTCGATTTTTCGCAATTGGTCCAATTTTGTGTAAGGATGAAAAATCACATACTGATTACGGTCACGTGACGAAAATAGCAATTAGTCTATCGAAAAACTGAAAATGACAGCGGTGGGACTGTCGTATTCAACTGTAAGCGCGAGCGCGATCTGTTAGCGACAGCTAAAGTTTCTTGTTCTATTTGATTCTGTCTTCCCGGTAGTTTTTTTGAGTGCACGTTAAATATTTCTTATCTTCTGCTGTAAGCTGCCTTGTCCTGGTTGTCCATGATAAATGCCGAATTTCACATGGCAGTTCGTCGAAAGGGAATCAGTCCGAGTTTCTTCCACCGTGGCGAGGGGAGACTGGAGTTGAGTTCCTGCCTCTTACGTGATGTATATGCGCGACCTGTTAGCAATAGCTCAGTTTCTTTTTGTAGTTGTGGCCGCAGAACGGTTTGCAGTTGTTGAAATGACCTTTTGAGGTCATGGAAGGTCATCACAGTCACTGATGTTACTGTTCGATACGTCATTTGTGGCTTCCTGTCAGTTTTCTACAGCAACATGTCCGTATTTTGTATATTTTCCAAGATATAGCTCCATTTTGTGGAAAGTTGTGAATTTTGTTTAACTCAACCTTATTAGCGCCACCGGTGATGCGAGAAAACCAGAATGACGGCGGCACAAGGTCGCAGAAGTGTTTAGCTGTTGTGATACAGTACATGAGTGTGACTGATGGACAGAAGGACAAACAGATTGAATATTGCTAATACTGCGCTTTGCAACAGCGTCACACGATAAAAACAGCTCAAGATATGTAAAAAAAGCTGACCTTAGCAGCAGAGCGCGTCGCTGTAGGCCTATTTTAACAGTAGTCTAAGCTATATTTTATCTGTACCTTCAGTGGATAAAATCGAGAAGCTTGTGTGCCCCGAAGTCTGTTCGTGGGAACAACAGCCCACGTCCGTCACTGATTGTATCAGCTTGTGCGACGTACGCTTGCTGCAATACACAGAATCGTGCAGCCTGTCAGCCTATAGAGGCCCAACCAACTACACGATGATTCTCTAGACCGCGAGAAATGCTGTGCAGATCTCTTGTCGTCACACATGCCTGTTATGTATGCCACTCACGTTTACAAACTCATAATTCATAATGGCACCACGACCCGCCTGGCTGTTTCCTACCATTTGTACGAGTCTAGCTGTAGCTTTCTGTTCTCTACGATGACATTCTTGGACTTGTAGTTTCTGCTTTAGTGCTCAATCCAACATTTCGATGGAGTCCAATTATTAGTCTAGTACTTGCTCCGGACATTCGGCATGATATAACGAACACGTGGGGCCGGGCCAGGCACAGCAAACCTCGCCCCGTCCCAGTGCACCATGAGCCTTGGTGACCTTCGTCGATCTATTCTGAAAGCAGTGATGGGCACTATTTGCAAAAAGTAGTTGAACTGAACTATTTTTGCAACTAATTTTTTTTAGTTAAACTTTAAGTTAAACTGTTTTTTAAAAATTAGCTCAACTAAACTAAAAAAAGTAGTTAAATTAATTTCAACTAATTTCCAACTTTTTTCACACGCACAAGTTGTGCAATCCAAACAGCAGCATTACAGAAGCGCTGACCCATGCAGCCTTTCATGAGCCACCAAAGCATCATCAGTGTATTACTGGTAAACAATGCCAGCCTGTGTCAGGCACTGGTTCAGAAAGTACAACAGTCACAGTGAACAACTCAACACAGCCAGTCTGTAACGTTTCTACTGTCTACCGCCACCAACGGCCCGACCAGCTCCTAGATTATCAGGAATGTAAACGTCATGCTTCACTGCTTGAGAATGGATCTCAAGAAGATGTACATGTCAAGCGTAGTGTCCTGCATACGACATCGTCTTAAAACTTGTGCAGATGCACTGAAAGGTCTTTCCACTGCAGCAGAACTTGCACTAGTAAGTAAGTAAGTAAGTAAGTAGATAATATTTATAGTGCGTCCAAAAGCCATCTGCGATGGCTTAATATGTGCGAATGATGTGAATTGAATGCAAAGTCAGGAACAGTACATTTGGTTACTAATCACAAAATAGTTGTATAAAAAGTAATTAAACTTTCAGTTAGTAACTAACCAAAAAGTAGTTAAACTATTAACTAAACTAGTTTATGAAAAAGTAGTTAAACTATTTGTGTAACGAAAAAAATTAGTTAAACTTTTAGTTGTAACTTTTTTAATTAACTAGTGCCCATCACTGTCTGAAAGCGTCAGAACGACAGATAAACATTTCCTCTATTGTTTTGTGGTAAACAAACATCGTAACACGCATGCGCGGCCAACAACAAACACATCGCCGGCGACTGACGGCGCCAAATAAACCAGGCCTACAAATCGCACTGCGAAAAGAAGATGATTCGTCTCCTGCCGTCAACACAACGTCCGATGATTGTTAACAACAGATTCCGAGCGTCGCAGTCCGTTCACAACATCGGCAATGTCATCCTACATCGATCGCCTGGACTTAATCAGAAATCGGAAAAGTAGGTCACTGTTACTGTGGAAGGATCTGAATGTGTCAGCAGAATCGGCAGTTAAAAAATCTGTCTTACTTAATTTTTCAAGATGACGACGGGACGGACAACGGAGAACGGACCGACCGACGGACGGACCGACGTCACTTATCTGCAGCACTGCCCTTAGGCGGGTCAGCAGTGAACTAATCAGCATGAAAAGTCCAAATACATGTACAATCCGTGAAGTCGAGAGGAAGAAGGAGAAAATAAGCTGTGCAGTGAAGGTCAATGTGATGCTAATTACGACGATTTATGGTCATTATCTATCGTCACGTGACTAGAACTAGAGCAGCGTGTAAACTGCCTAATTGCGGTTCGCGACATAGAAGTGTGATGATGATGGTGATGATGAAGTATGCTGACGCAGGCGGCTTTGTTGCGCCGAGAAAGAAACTCCGATTTTACAATTCACAGTAACTGACTAGCAGCGTGGATCGCGAATCTGACGTAAAGAACGTCGAACTGCTGGTCGGATTAGCGTTAATGCCACGAACGATCTGGGCCCTAGTTCCTCGGGCTCAGGACGGAATTAGCAGAGAGTAGACGCGCGCACAGTATGCTGCCCGTCGTCACGCTCTGCACGTACTCATAGTCGCTGTTGCCACTGTGTCGACTGAAAAGTGTGAAGTTGTGGTGGTTTCGTTCGACCCTTGAAGTAGGACAGTTACTAAGACAAGCGAGCTGTGTACAGAACTGTGTAATTTCTATCAGCTTTCTTCTGTAACGCTTTTAGGTCGGTGCCAATTACACTTCTTGTCATGCAAAGCACAGTACGCTAACGTTATTACGCAGCGCTCCTCTAGGAGGCCGCATCAAGGAATGCGTGTCCGTCCGTTTGCAGCGGCGGAGGCATCATATGACCGCTCGCGGCCTTTAGTACTCTAGTCTTGTTATTATTATCATAAATAACTTTAAATGATACAGCCCTATAGCTTACTTGCTGCGATATTTTGGTTTGTAGAACGTGACTCGCGTAGTTTTTTTCTCTCTTTTGTTTGTTTGTTTTTGTTGTGTGTTTGGTGCTTTTTTCACTTGTTGCTGCTGCCTTTCTGGCGAATAAAGATGTATATATATATACTATAAATCCGCACTTTGTGCAATTCTGTCCGTCAATTTCGTGGAGTGTATAAGGTCATTCTCGGTAACTTCAGCTCCTAATCACTAAACAAACGGCAATACCTCAGATACGGTACGCGATAAAGATATAATTAGTACAGAACACAAACGAGAAATCATGTTATCTATCGAATGACGCCGTCCATGATAGAAATTCATGATCTTTATGATTCTTTATGATCTTGAACGCCTGTTCAATCTCATTCAAGCTCATTCAAGGTAAACATAGGAAACAAACAGAGAATCTAATACATAAGGACAAGGTGTATGACCTGCAGTTGTGACGTGACATTATTTTAGTAAACATTTAGTGACTGTTTTATGCATAAAAAGACGTTTCTAAGGTTACGGATTGTCGCGCAGTTTCCATGCGATAGCTGAGCTTCTTGTTACCGATGTTTGTGGCAGCATGTAATGCACTGATGACCGCATTCACGCTTTCGACCCTTTATTTCACGGCTGTTCCGCCGCAAGCGACGACTGTGACGACCATCCCAGCCATCACCGTCATCACCGACACATCAGCATTATCACCGTTAGCACTGGCAGCTGCAGCAGCATCAGCGGCGTCGAGTAGCGTCGTTTCCGGGCAGTCCATTCAGCGACCGCCACTTCCGCATTGACATTCTCCCTCCATACCCTACACTACCCGCCAGATTGTAAACAAGTGTATCAGCCTTAACGATGGCTGAGACGATATCTACCCGGTTATGCAGTGAAGCGGCTTCATCGGCCTACGTCCGTGGAACTTAATATGTTTCATCGATTATGTTCTTATTTTTAGATACATATGAATCAGACAGTTTCATTACTTGGCTGACAGCCCCACATAACTTGGAAATACAGGAGAAAAACCATTGTATGGCCCATGTGCCTAGAACTGACAATCGTGACAAAGAGAGATACACATGAAGCATAATTTAGACTATAGTTGCGATTCGCAGTCAATTCTCGTCGCAACTTCGTCTTGCGTAGCCAGGAACAATCTGCCATGGCGTCTGTCCTGTGGGACAAGTGCCGTAGGCTGTAGATCTAAACTCGTTTGGACGCAACAGCAACACTCACGCAAGTCGGTAACGGACAACGACAAAGTTACACAGTCCAGTTGTGCTACGGCGTTTCCTTGTCATTTTGGCGTCGTGTACAAGTGTCCGGACCGAATTTGCGTCGGTGTGTGAAGCGCTGAGTTATTCTTTTAAATGTGCAACGAAAGTGGAAGCAAATGAAGAGCTTAGTACAACATGAAGCACAACAACAGAAAACAGAGGTTTTCGGGACAGCTAAAAACGATTTTTTTTGCTTTAAAGTTGAATTACATCACGCTGGAATCATTTGTGCGCTCAAAATTTGCAAACCAGTTAATCGAGGTGTTTGTTCCTTGTTTCAGCGTCATCTCGTCATCTCGTCATGTCATGCAACGATAATATATGACGACGAATGACCGACACTACTGCACTTTTGATTTCCGTCATTTTCATGTCTTGCATTTTCAGCGCCCCTAATCCAATGCTATAATTAATCGGGCAAAAACAGCACGTTAGACAGCATGATGTGACGACGACACGGACACGCTCCGTGCTATAGAAGAGCATGCACAACTCACGTTCAGTTGAGTGCGCGTAGTTGTGCTCGTGCATACGTTTGCTGCATAATATGTAATGATTATGACGTTATTTAACTACACTGTGTCCCGAAAAAAAGTGTCCCCCTAAATATATCTAAATTTCTGCAAAACTAAAGAACTTTATTTAATTATCATTTAACAGCATAATTTCGATAAAACGACGAATTTCCGAGATAATCCGTCTTACCGTCATTGAAATATTAGCAATTATAAATTGGTACTTGAAAATTGCAGTTTTCAATATTGGTTACTTACTGACGTCAATATTGCTCACTCTGACGTCAACATTGACGTATTTATCACTTTATCAAAACAGCATGGTTATCAATAGCGTACTTGACTGCGAGAGTGTGTGAACGCTGACGGTGGACATTTTGAACACCATTTGTAACCGTGATTGCTTTGCAGACTGTTCACTGGATTTAACACTGACAGTTTCGTTTTGGAAAATTGCATTTTTGGTTTGTTGCTGAAAGCAAATAATAACATCACGATCCTGAAACTGAACCCAATTGCATTTAGCACACAAGGTTCAAATGGATGTCGGTGTGTTCTCTGTAATTGTCAATGATTTCTGTTCAGTATTATGAGTGTTACTGTACTTTACTTAGGGGGACACTTTACGGGACACACTGTAGTATTACTAAGAACGTTTAATTAGTTCGAATTAAAACACATAGAAAGACTGTCATTAACTACTCGCTTATCTACGCCGACCTTTAGCAGTTCACATACATACACCTCGAGACCTCTTATTATTACACAGTTAATGTTGGTTATAAGTCTCTATTTGGAAGAGTGGACGTGCACAACCAGAACAGCTAATCTATTTCACTGGAAAAATTTTTTAGCATAGTTGTCATGTACGACGCGGCGTAAATTAAGCGGTTCTTATACAAAAATAATTGCACAATTTTTTCTTGGCTTGGCTCGACTCGGATATTTCTCGGCTTCGGCTCAACAAAAATCTGGCTCGACTCGGCTCAACTATTTTACAACTCAGCTTTTGCGGCCAAGGGTGTAGCCAGTATGAGGCAAGACGAGGCAAATGCCTCGTCTTGTTTTCGTGGGCGACAAATTTTTGCACACAATTTTACTGAATGCGAGTGCGACTTAACTCTACGGCAGCCAGTGGAGCAGCCGACACAGTGGACTTGC
>Ga0209149_1000613_pt1 | contig 15434 bp, 6 predicted proteins | sample WorMetTyACAVOLI2_FD_187423 | JGI IMG/M metagenome (GOLD analysis project Ga0209149, IMG submission 187423) | Marine gutless worms symbiont microbial communities from Max Planck institute for Marine Microbiology, Germany - Olavius algarvensis... ... | reverse complement strand
CGTCGCTCAGTGCCGACAATTTCAGGAAGACGCTAAAGACGCATCTGTTTCGGAATGCACTTGGACACTTAGCGCATTAGAGGCGTTGCGTAATGCGCTATATAAATTTAAGACTTACTTACTTACCTACAGGGTGCTGCCACCTGGCTAATTCAATGTCTTGATCACAGATCCACGTGGTACATTGCAGGGTGCTGCCACCTGGCAAATTTAATGTCATGTCATCCCAAAGCCACGTGTAACATTGGAGGGTAAACAAATTCCACCTGCCATATTGAACAAGAAGCTCAGCTATCGCAGAGAGGCCGCGCGATATCTCGTGTTGTTGAGTATTTTGGTTAGTCGCTGAAGGCTGCTCTAAGTAGAAGGATTAATATGGTGACTTCGCAAATCCGTCCGTCTACCAAGTTTGAAGTTCGCAAGCCTTCGCGTTCGGAATATACGGCACAGTGTGTCAGCTGTCTATCTACAACAGTTTCCCAGTTATTTGAATCACAATTGCAAAAAAATCGTCATTTTTACGTACCCCGGCCTTCACTTTTTTGTTTGCCCTGGGGACACCCCTGTGGCAATCACGCAAAACGTTGCATGAATGAAAAGACAATTCAGTGATTGCCAAACCCCTCGCAGCATGTACCCATTTATCTTCAACAGTTTACCAGTTATTCGAATCGCAAGTGCAAAAAAATCGCCGTTTTCACGTACCGCAGCCCACATTTTTGTTTCCTCTGGAGACGCCCCTGCGACTTTCACGCAATATGTTGCATGGATAGAAAGACAATTCAATGCTTGCCAAACCCCTCGCAGCATGTACCAATCTATATTCAACACTTTCCGAGTTATACGATGCTTAAGTCGATGCGTAAGTCCAAAAATCGCTATTTTTACCACATTTTTGTTTCCCCTGGGGGACGCCCCTGGGGCAATCACGCTAAATGTTGTATGGATGGAAAGAGAATTCGATGCTTAATTGTCTCGCTGCATGTGCCCATCTAACTATAACCATTTCTGAGATAGAGCGAGATATTGGTCGAAAATCGTCATTTTTCATACCCCCTTGCATTCGACGCCCCCGTTAGGGGGGGGGTTCCGTCGGAATAGCGCCACCCCGTTTGGTATGGAAAAACTAGAATGGCTTGGCTACCCGATGGTGAAAAAATTTTCGAAGATATCTTTATTCGTTTTGGCGCAACTCACGAACGTGACAGACAGACGGACAGACAGACGAACAGACAGACAAACACCGCATGCCGGCAATAGCCGCGCTTATGCATAGCATCGCGCGGCAAAAAAGTTTTTCGCCGTATTTTATTTTTTGTTTTCTTAATGCAGTTTGGGCTTTGGCGAACGGCGACTTTTGTATCGTCTTCGATATCTCGCAGAGACGAGATTCCGCAATTTCAAACTGATTATACTGACGAATATCAACCTATCGTGCATAATAATTCTAGTCATGCAGCCAATGATCACAGAGCCACGTGCCACATTGCAGGTGCTGCCACCCTGCACTACCAGTAACTGTTGCTGATGCGGTGTCATTTGGCTGTATCAACGTCACGTCACTATGATCACAGGATGCGATGGCACAGACAGCGCCTCCGATGAATTAAGCGATTACGTGATTGCCGCCTGCTCGCCTTTTACGACCAGTTTATCAGAGAATATCGCGGTAGTCAAGTCCTTGTGCATTGATGTTTTTTATGATAGGACATATGAGCGAGAAGTGGGATACAAACGGTCAATGACCGTTTGCCGCCGCAGTTTGCTGTGAAGCAGCGCAACAGACGACGATAGTGACGTCTTAATGTCTTATTATTGATGTCTTAGTTGATGTCGGCTCTTAATTGAGCGCCAGCAATTAAGACAGCTGTGCCAGGGTGATGCTGGCGCTGACAGAGATTCACCATCCGTCACGTCGCCTTATACACTCTGAAAACTACGCGGGAGATACTGAGTATACACTGTACAGCAGGAGAATTTAACAAACTAAAATGCAAAATAAAATGCAGATATCAAGGCACTTTAAAGTTAAATTGTAGTCTCTGGGCGAACCAGACCCGACCCGACCGGACCTGACCCGCCGTTCCTGTAAATTTTCTGTCCCAACCCGACCCGACCCGGCCCGACCCGCGGGTCGGGTCAAGAGTCGTGAAACTCTGCTCTGAATGGCGCCGGGCGGTCGATACAGGTGCGACGTCTTCAGTGCCCGCTTGAAGGCGCTCTCCGACAGGTCCGGTAACCGTAGTACTACAGCTGCTACTGGCAGAGTGGTTGGTCCGTTGACTGCGAAAATTCGTTGTCCAGTTGCGTACTGTCAAAAACATTAGGCCTAATAAGCATCCAACAAAAAGTGAACTGACATGTACGCCATAACTACATTGTGGGACAAAACATTGCACCCTTTTTATTTTTGCAATAACTTTGTCTAACCGTATTTTACTTTGATAATTTTTGGCACACAGATACTTAATTGCCCACCTCTCCTGGTGGGTGTTCTACCCAACGTTATGAAATATAATATATCATTCTGTTAATAACCAGACCTCATTGATAATGTTTGACGTCCCTTGCTGTTTCTGATAAACGCATTCCTAAATGACTGTTCATATGCTGTAGTCTACAGAATTGAGGTCTGGATTGTTAGGAGGCCATGTTATGTCTGGTGTGAAATCCGGAGTCATGCAGCTCAGTGCTGGAAATTAAGTCAAAGTCGCCAGCAGCTTGACAGATGTCTGGCAGCAACTCTTTGACATCACAGTAATATGCACCATTCACCTTTCACCCCTGGCTGCATGTAAATCACACCACTGCACCATAGCCTGAGACACATAATGAAACCGACATTCAAAAACATGTTTTTGGGAACCGGTGACGTATGTCGATGAGCTGAAATGGCATCTGATTGAAATGGTCCAACAGAGTTGCATTGATCGAGCGACTGATCAGTGGCGAGATTATTTCAGTGCGTGTCTCATAGCTAAAATCAAACATTCTGAACATTTGCTGTAACGTGTTTCTCCGTAATTTCATGACTTTTATGCTTGCGTTACTGCTGTTATGAGCAAATCGACTTATGTTTCGTTTTACAAGGTAGGGTGAGAATAGCCGACAGGAGAGGTGGGCAATTTTGTTGCAATTTTGTTGCAAATTTCCTTCAGTATTCGTACGCATAAAAATTATCAAAATACAATGCGGTTTGACAAAATTATTGCAAAACTAAAAGGGTGCAATTTTTGCCCCACAGTGTAGATTCATGTAGATCAAAATCAGGTCACTAACATACACAGCAAGCAAGTAAGGCAAAAGCGCTCAACCTTCCTTGTCGAACACCATTAAATACTTGAAAGCATTTTTCGAAAGTACCGTTCCATTTGACAGAACAAAACAAGCGACTATATCAGTTTTTCAATAGCAGAACTAACGACACAGGCACATTCTTGACATTTTTTTCCAGCAATCCGTTATGTAACACTTTGTCAAAAGATTTAGTTGCATCGAGTAAGGCGCCAAACACCTTAGCCCCACATTCGGTGCAAAAACTAAAGATCGAAGGGCCCAGCGAAAAAATGGACCTTAATGGTCTATGACTAGTTTATAATTTGGACCGGCCCGATCCGAGCCGCCCAGGCCCAGGAGTCTGTAAAGTTTATAAACTATACGATACAATTATACGACACGATAGCGTGTATTTAACGTGCAGTAAAAAGCTGACGGGTAGCCAGCTTAGTCAACCATACGGAACAAACAAAAATATGAAAACGTGAAACTAAAAATAAAATGATGAGCGTGATAGGTCAGGTCCAGTCCCGTTGTCATGAAGGCAGTCCAATAGGTAAAAGAAGTCTAAGGTCGGAAGGATTTGTTGAAAAGGTAGGTTTTGAGCCTGGAGTGAAAGAGCGAAGTAGTGATGGATGATGAAAGTGGTGATGATGATAGAGATGAGCTGACAAGTGAATGAGGAGATGTCGAGACATGACTGGCGAGGCTGACGGAATGATTGAGCTGAGTTGATTCCAGAGACTGGATGACGCATATTTGAATGAGCGATCTGTGATTTTCAATGAGGAGATGGTAGGTGGGCGAGTAAGAGTGATAACAGATGAGGATCGGGTACTGCGAGGGGGTTGAACAGAGATCAAATTGTTAAGATAGCTAGGTTGACTGGTTGTAAGAACTTTGTAGGTAAGAGAAAGTTTATATTCAATGCGTTCGTTGACCTTAAGCCAGTGGAGAAATTTGAGAATGGGAGTGATATGTGAGGATTTAGGAGCCTTAACAATAGCAAGAGCAAGAGAGTTCTGGATCTGTTGCAGCCGGTTAAGTTGATAGTTTGGAAGATTGTGATGAAGAGAGAGTTACAGTAATCAAGTTGTTTACAATGGACAACGGAGGTAGAATGGAGTAGAATGGAACTGGCAATGGTGCTGGCTGTTTTAAACTCGAGTCATGGGCGGATACAGCGAAGTTCACGAATAATGATAGTAGCAGAATTTACAAAGTGCAGAGATTTGGCCGGAGAAGGTAAGGTGTTCATCAAAAATAAAGCCAAGGTTGCGAGCAGAGTGAGTTGTAGTAAGAGAAGAGTCGTGCATTTTAGAAAGTTGATGTTTAAGTCTGATAAGAAGAACTCAGTTTTAGAAGAGTTAAGAGTCAGCAGGTTTGCAGTCATCCAGGAAGAGATCTGTTATAGAACATTTTACAAGTGAGTGATATTAGACTGGAATTCTGACGGATGGAAGGAAAGGAAGAGTTGTGTGTCGTCAGCGTACTACAAGTGGTGATTTAAGGACAGAGATGAGATAAGAGTACTGAGCGGGGTTGTGTACATGACAAAGAGTAGAGGGCCAAGAACTGAGCCTTGGGGGACACCACAGAGACAGGTGTGTAGAGAGGAGAGATTTTAATTGCATTTGACACGAAAACAGCGAGAGGACAGATAGGACCTAAACCAGTTTAGAACAGTACCTTAAATGGCGAACCAAGATGACAGATGAGCAAGTAAGATATTGTGGTCAATGGTATCGAAGGCAGCCAAGAGAAGGCAGAGACATGAAATTTGGCGTGAGGCTATAGCATTAATAAGGTGATCCTGTATAATATAGTAGACAGTAGCGTTACAAATCAACTGGGGGCCCTTGGACATATTAAGACTGGGGCCCTCCGCCCTAACCAATTTAAATGAAAATAAACAAAAGTATCGGAGACGATACGAAAAGCCCCAGCTCGCAGAAACCCAAACTGCATAGGAAAGCAAGAAACACGTCCTGTGGAACGTGGGTATCTGTCCCAGTGCCCAAATTGTGTGAAAAAAACTGCTTCCCCACGCAAAATTTCACTGAAATCGAACAATCGGCTGCTGAGTTATGGCCAAAAACATTTTCAATATGGCGGCCGTCCGCCATCTTGAATTTTAGGGAATGGGTTCTTTGAAAAGCTTATGTGATAGTTCCTATTGGTCGACAATAGAGACCATAGCACTACATTACTTTATTTCTGAGAAAATCGGGGTTTTATGTACGCGTTTTGGCGATAGACAGACAGACGAACAGATGGACAGCATCGTCGCATAAAGCGATTCGACTCCAGTAACCTAATTACTAACCTAATTACTGACAGTTACCAGATGCAAAACGGGTTAATTAGGCTACGAATACACAGAAAATAAAACTCGAATCGTCATAATATATGCACCAGCAAATGTTGGATTTGGGTAAAATGCTGCAATGAAATAGAAACCGAGCTTAGCTGTATTTGAGAATTTTGTCTGTAGTGTGCCAACAGAATTTACAAATACTCAGGGGCCCCTAGCATCTCGGGAGCCCTTGGACTTTGTCCATCCTCGTCAATAGGCTGTGACGCCACTGATAGCAGAGCAGTTTCAGTGGAGTGATGTTTAGAGTAGGCAGACTGGTGAGGATTAAGTAGGTTGTTTGATGTATAAGGTGGTCAGAGAGACGAGCTTTAACGACGCGTTCTATTATGTTTGATAAAAGAGAGAGGTTAGAGATTGGTCGGTAATTAGACAGTACATCCTTCCTTGTCCAAGGGTAGGTTTCTTGAGAAGAGGTGATATGACAGATTCTTTAAGAGTGTGATAAAAAAATTTCCAGAGCTAACTGACAGATTAACTATGTTGGTGACAGTAGGGACCACGGACCAGCAGAGGAGTGCATTCTTTGAAAAGCCAAGTAGGGATGGGATCAGAGTCAGATTGCTTGTTGGGACAGTTGAATAGGATTTTAGAGATTTCTAATTCAGAAGCAAGCTTAAAAGTGGAGAAGTCATGGGGTGTTATTGAAGAAGATGAATGTGGAGATGCTGATATCCGTTAGCCAGGGAGAGACGAAGTTTAGATATTTTGTCTGTGAAGAAAGATAGTTAGCCAGAAACGTCGGGGATTATCAGAAGATGAAAAGACTAAGTTGGCATAATTATACTGTTTTTCGATGCAAGAATCAGATTATTGTGGCGGTTACGAAGATATTTGAAAGCGGACCAATTAAGAGCAGAGTGCGTGTTTGTCAAGTAGAGAAGACAGAGTAATATTGTAGGCAATCATCAGGAGAGAGCCGAGTGATTTAGGAGGATTGGTTATGAGCCGAGAGCACTGTAGATCAGCAAGAAAGGAGCCGATATCAATGGAATGATAACCCTGACTTCTCCACTTTTAAGCCTGCTTCTGAATCCGAAAGCAAACATGACGTGGTTGCAGCTAATATTCTTTTAAAGCCAAACTGCAGATTATCACTAACAAAAACTCTTCATAAATATCAAACAATGACGACTCAAAAATAATTTTAATAAAACAGGAGATTATAATAATAGGCCTGCATATCAATTTGCGTTGCATGTGCATGTTTTAATGAAGCAGGTGAATTATAACACCACAGCAATTAAAAGCTGTTTGGCACATGTATGTGATGAATTAGCACACAGTTAAACATATACAGATTTGTTGACCTATATGACCCACTGTTAGCTGTGGTCTGCATCAGATCGCTACTTTTGAAATGATGGAGTACTTACGTTTGTAGTCGGGAGATGAAGGACCGCGTGTGCCAATACCGTTTATTATGCATCACAATTGGCGTAACGTAAATGACAGCTTGAAGGCATCTACGCCACAGACAACAAAGCTTATTCCCGTCGAGATCTAAGCTGCTTAATTACGATTTTCATCGGTATCAGATGAATATCTACTAAAACGCTAGCAATTGCATGGATGTCATGATTGCTGTCTGCTCCGTGCGGAATTGTTGGCTGATGGGCTGGTGAGATCCACATCGGTAGCAGAATATGCGCACATAATATCGAAAACAGCAGCAGACCGTTGTGAGCTCAGCTGCATGCAGAATGATGACTGACGTATTGCACCCAGATGCATCGCATGTCAACACCGGCAGCACGACGCACCATAGCGGACGAACGTCATGCATTGACGCATTCAGACCGTGAAACAGCCGCCGCAGCCGCAGCCGCAGCTGACAACGACGACAGCAGTTTGACGTTTCGTTCCTTCTCAACTCGCTCAGTTGACATCGATTCCTCAGGTATTAAGTGATAGGCTGTTTACTGTTGACTGTATGTAGTGAATAAAGGTTAATATAGAGACTCAGTACGGTGCTTTAGAAATCACGCTCAAATTTAGAGTTTTAATACGGAAATAATTCCAACTAAGTCTGCAGTACGCAAAATCACTGTCTTTTGCTAATTTAACATTTTCGGTCCAATAATTAAAGTGATTTTTGCACTCTGTTTAACTGCAATTCAATTATGTGCTTTGCGTTGACGACAGTGCGTGGAATATGCAATGTAAATGACATAATACAAATGCTATAGCACGCAAACCGTGTTTCCGCTGCAGAAGTTCATTAGGTATTGCAGCATGGCTGGGCTTTCGTTTGATGTGGCTTAATTTCCGCTAGTAAAATCCTTTTTAAAGTACAGTTTTAATAATAGTACTGGTTATACGCAAGTGGTTATGCTAATAACCCTGTATAATTATACCATAAACTTCAGCGTGTATTTGTATCACTTTATTTTAGTATGTATTTGCTCTTGTTTTTAAATTTATGAATTTATGAATGAATAAATCACATAATACAATGCTAGCACGCAAACCGTGTTTCCGCTGCAGAAGTTCATTAGGTATTGCAGCATGGCTGGGCTTTCGTTTGATGTGGCTTAATTTCCGCTAGTAAAATGCCCATGAGGACGACGAAATCGTGTCGCATTCAGCCAGCGGCCAGTGATCAGTGTTTTGCGTGACCATTCTGGTCGGTTGTGTGCGTTAGAACACGTTGTTAATTGCTTTCTTCACATAGATGGCGACGGAACCGGCCGGGCGCGTGAACCGTTCATAGTCACAGTAAGACCCATGCGGCATGACATATGCAAGTAAAATGCTTACAGTTGTTAGAGAGCTGATGCTGTTAGGCTTAATCATTACCGTACTCAATACAGCGGAGTCAACTAATGCAAAAGTTGACAAAGATTGCAAGCGACTGGGTTAAAGCATAAAAATTGGCACAAGTGTTTCTTAGGTCATGCATAAGTAATGTCTTGGGTGCCAAAAACTGGTGATTTGCTTCGCAAAAATCTAAAATGACTATCAAAACACCGGCTGGGAATATAAATATCGACTATACAAGTCGAAATATCTCGGAAACGATAAAGATAGTAGCCAAATACAGAGTTTTCGCAATATACTTATACCATCTGCGAATAAAATTTTATAAATTTATAAAAATTCCCGAATTTTTGCAGAAAATGTCTATACGAATTTTAAAAACAAAATTCAGTTTTAACAATATTGGTAATTAGCTACGTTCGTCTTTTTAAAGTAAAAAGCAAAATCTTAAAATCAAACGGAACTCGACAAAATTAGACCTAGCACGGACACAAAAGTAGCCCATTGGTATGGTGTAAGTAGCTCTTATATAAAAACGAAGAGTATAAGACATATCAAAGACTATTATTCATTTTCGTGAAAGACCAGCCGACATGGATTGTACATTGTAGTTAAGGTTGAAAATTACTAAGTGCATAAAAATAAAAGTCGGTATCACTGCCCACATCATCTGCGTTTTAGCACCGGTATGTAAATAGGTAGGCTGCTTGGTACAGATCGATTGATGGTGTTCAGCGATAGAATTGACTACCGCAGAGAGATAAAGCTGGAGTCGAGCCCGTGCCACACATGCACGAGCAGCCCGACTGCAACTTCCGGATTAGCTCATAAATGGGTTGCGTCACTGAAACAGTAAGGGTGATCTGCAATTTAAATTTCGTAAGGCCCGCACGAAAATTGTCTACAATACGGATGAAAGACTGAATAGAACAGACAAGAGCAGGAGTCGATTGCACGCATGTTCGACGTTCTACATCCGATTCCGTTTGTTCAATAGGCGATCTGTAGACTATGTACGTAGCAAATGCGAATAAGAACGAGTTGTACCACAATATTCTCCGTACAGTTTAGCTCTGGTCAGTTTATAGCTTCATTGTAGGATTCTGAGTTAAAATTTAGTTTTCTCACTACACGCGCTGAGAAAATAGCAAGGACACCCGATGTACAGTTTCTTGTTTTAAGCCTATCTTTGTTAAATATTACTTATTTTATAGAGTTGTTATTTACGTGGCAGAACACGTTTTTCTGTGATGTGACTGGTTTCATGGGGCACATGTGGACTGGTCACATTCAGTCGTATTGCTTGCTGTCTGTCGCTCTCTTGTGCCAATGATTAATGTGCCACACAGGGCGCAACAATTGCTCTCGCCTGCAATATTCGCATCAGGTCATCATACTAGATCACACAACTAGTCCATGTCTAAAGAGATCCTCTGGATGACCTCTTACCGTATAGCGTAATAGCGTCCCTTTCAAAGACTAGGAAACCTACATGTCTCAACCAGCAGTTTTACTACCGGTATCCTCCGGATTGCCTTCATGAATTATTTGTTTTCGGATTTTTAATGCTCGTCGTTTTATATTTTTATGTTTTCGCCAATTTTCTGTTTGATCTGTGCTGTAGACTAAGCTGGCTACCAATCAGTTGTTGAGCGCACGTTAAATGTATCGTATCGTATTGTATTGTATTCGTACAAGAAACTTATCAGTAGATAAGATTAATACGAAAAAACCTTAGAAGTTTTATCACTGTTAAGGCCCATTGTTCATGTTCAATGACACATCAAAACCAGCAAAAATCATTCGGTTTCTTCTAGTCCTGCATTGGGCCGTTGATGTAATAAAAGTCATATTACATCCACGGCCCAACGCAGTACTAGAAGAAACGAAATGATTTTTGCTGTTTTAGATGTGTTACTGTCATGTGTCAGATGTCTCACCCAAGTTTCATCAAAATTGTGCACGTGTTCGATGTCTAGTTATAACTTATTATACCCCATCAATCCAGAACATTCAGTGTGCGGTTAGCAGCAACTGGGCCTACCACTACCAAGGAAACGGTTTTGATGTTTTAAAATTTTAACATTTGGTCACATGACTATCATTAAGGTCCTAATTTACTGTTGTGTACCAAATTTCATTAAAATTGGTTCACGCGTTCGGCCCCAGACGCCCATAACTGCAAAATATTCAATGCACCGTTTCTAGGCAACAGTCACTGTTGCCATGGCAACCACATCATGGCGGACATTTCGGGATGCGACCACCCAAGTTTCGTCCAAATCGGTCTATTGATAGCTGAGTTACAGCATTTCCAACATTTTCCAATATGGCGGCCGTCCGCCATCTTGAATTTAAAAAAAATTAATATTTGGTTACGCGACTGTCATTAATAATAATAGTAATAATAATAGACACTTCAAAACGCACAAACAAGAGAACTGTCACTAAGGCGCGTGCGGTGACAGTCACGCAAACAATGACGCCTTGAGCGAACACTTGGACTGTTCGAGTGTCAGTGATGAGTGCCGTAGCCGAGCTGGAAGAGTGTTCCACGACCACGAGGTAGGGTCCTACGAGCAGAACGCCCTAGGGCCCATGGAAGTAGTGAACGATCTGGGTACGAAAAGTTTGTAGTCCTCAGAGGAACGGCCTCATAGGAACGGAGGGGTGGTCGACTAGATAAAGTGGACAGGAGAACACACGCGACTGAGGTCTTAATTTGCTGTTGTGTACCAAATTTCATCAAAATTAGTTCACGCGTTCGGCCTCCAGACGACCATAACAGCTGAATGTTCAATGCGTCGTTGCTAGGGAACGGCCGGTGCCATGGTAACCACATCGTGGCGGACATGTCGGGGAGGTGATGAGATGCGACCGCCCAAGTTTTGTCCAAATTGATCCACTGATAGGCGAGTTGATAGGCGAGTTATAGCATTTCCAACATTTAGATAGACAGACAGACAGATACGATATTTCAAATGCACCGCAATGGTTGAAACGATACAATACATTACAAAGTTAAACAATAACACAAGCAAAACAAATCTAATCGATTAATATAACAGTCAAATACTCTAACACAAAACAAGCCTAAACATGAAGATTATACAGTAGAACAAAAGTTTATTGGTAATGCAATATGGTACAAAGTCCCTTCCATAACGTGAAATTTAAATTTTGGCCAGTGGAATTTGATATGGATATGTAGGCCGCAGAACCATCTGACTATGAGGCAGTTTATAGGGAGGTAACAGATAATGTAAGGGGTGTTTTAAGTCTTTAATTTGTCTAAACAAGCTTTGTGTGATCATATCACGACGATCATCTAAACGTTCAAGGCCACTTTTACGTAATAACTCAGTATATTAAAGGGAGGAAACAACAGGTTTAAACAGCTTTTTTGTACACATTCAATGTCTTTAGACATTTTTTTGGTCAAACCAGGATGCCAAACAGGACACGCATATTCAAGAATAGAGCGAATTATAGAGGTATAAACACACACAATGTCAGATGTAATCTGAGCTAACAAATACACCAAATAGCTTAAATGTGGTGACTCTGTCGATATTACTTCCATTTATGCATAATGGAGGAATGTCCTCAGCATTGACTTTCTTGTTAAAGCAAACTGTTAATTCTTTAGTTTTATTAGTGTTAATCATCATTCCATTATTTTGAGCCAAATGCAGTCTGAAGTGTAACATCATTAACATTTTCAAATATGGCGGCCGTCCGCCATCTTGAATTGGAATTTTGTCATTCAAGGCGACCCACGACGTCAACTATGCGGTTCAATTACTTTGTCAAAAACTGCGATTTCATGATTTTACGAGTTTGGCTGAAAAGTGCCTAACCGTGCCCCCTTTTCGGTGTTTTTGTGGTTTGAAGCCCTTAGAATTGTGGGTCGTCATTAAAACCCCCAAAAGGCACATCCTTGGATGAGGACGCGTCATTTAAGCCATAAATGGTTAATATCCGTCCAGGGGTTCGAGCTGTGCGCGATTGCGAGAAAAAAGTAATAACCAGGATTGGACAATAAAAAAGTCAAAAAAGCGTAATATTTCACAAATCTGTGGGCAAGCTTTACACATTTTACATGGGATTAAAATTTGGGCAGTGACGGATTAACCACGAGGCTAACGAGGCTGTAGCCTAGGGGCCACTATTTTAAGGGGCCCTCGCCGTGCCCCCATTAGGGCCTCATTCAGCTGGATTTACACACATATAACCAGTTTAATTCCTTAACGGTGAAATTAGATCCTTTTAGAGTTTTACTGTAGTTACTAACTTCAAAGTAAGTAAATAATAGTAGGAGGCCTAAGTCGTTATCACAGGTTGCGCGGTAACGCCAGCACTGTGTTAACGGCGACCGGCCAAGTCAATGGGAGATGGCGAATTTTGACCCCTCAGAATCGAAACCCATGAGCCGACTGCAACAAAATTCCGCACAATTGATTATGTCCACGAGAGGACCCCCTAAACCAAGTTTAGTACATATCTATCCGCCGGGGTCTTCTAAAAATGGGTTAAATATAACGTTTTGTGTCTTTTATATTTATTTATACCTTTTTTCTGAGACTCGCGTACAGGTCGGACCGGTTGATGGATTTTTACGCGCGATAGCTCATTAGACGTGAAATCACGCAATGGTGTGCTTTTTCGGGGTTATAAAACTTAAATTTAATATTAGACCCCGTATTTATCTCCTAAAACCGTCAAATTTTGGCCCAAAACGGGACAGTTTTTATCGCGCATCGGCATACTGACGCGCGATATTGATATAGCAAATTTGTCCGTCTGCCTGTCTGTCTGTCCGTAACTTTCCGGTATCAGATGAAAACGGCTTAACATATCGTCATAGTTTTATCACCATACGGTAGCGCAATCATTCTAGTTTTACCAGCATCAAACATCTTCACGAAATTCCGACGGGGTCATCCCCTGCGGAAGCGCTAAATACGGCGCATCGTGACTTTTTTTGATTTTGCGCCTTATGAATACTCTTGCTTACTTATTTGCTGAGGAGTTTGTTGTTGATAGTATCTATGGTCACGGCTTGCATGGCCAATGGCCAAAGTAATGGGAAAATGCGATTTTCGACCACCCACAGCGGCAAAACTATACTGAACCGATTTTAATAAAACTTGATATATAGAACTACCCACTGAAGGCCACCCGGCATGCAAACTTTGACTTCGATATGGCATCATGGGTGGTTTGGGCGAATAGCCAGTTTGCCACTGTCTTTTTCTTTCTTTCTTTTCTTATTTTGTTTACTTTGTCAAGGCCACAGGTCGCACTGTTCGTCAGATCTGGACCAATAAGAACCCAAAACGTGTCCTTCCGCCGTTCCGCGCAAGGAAGTGCCTTTTGGGGGTTTGAACGATGTACCCCTAAATTTTTGAGGTAAACTTCCAAAAACTGAATTTTTGGGGGCCTGAATAGGACTTTCAACCCTGAGCGACAAAAAATTCAAATTCTTATACTTAGCCGATCAATCATGACTAATTTTCACAGGGAGTACGCAGTACGCACCACGAATGAGCCTTCATGGGTGGTCCCATTGCTCTGCCAACAAATACAAGATGGCGGCGGCCTCCATATTTAATTTTGGAAAAATATCAATAACTCCGGATTCGATATCTATGTCTGCACCACATTTTACGAAAAGATGCATCACGGCCATGCGGAGATGACCACGTGACCAAAAGTTGAAACCGGAAGTTAATTCGCGTGACGTCATCAAATGAACGTTTGAAGCATAAGTGCGTCGATCTCAGTGACTAGTGCAGATATTGTAACCAAATTTGGTACGGAGTTTAAATACCACACTATATGAACACGCCGGAATGGCCAAATCCACATAATCTGAAAATCCAAGATGGCGGTGGCCGCCATCTTGAATTTCGGAAAAATGTCAATAACTCCGGACTGGATAAAAATATATGCACCAAATTTTATAGCAAAATGCATCACGGCCATGCGGAGATGATCCTCTCTGCAGTGCTCTGCCTATATGGCAGTTTTCCATCTTCATTAACTCGATCTCTTGTTGAAAGCCTCTTTTCCCAAAGCAATTCGCCTTCTTACATCATGACAACTTCTACAGTCTTCAGTCACCAACTTCCGAGGTAACAAAATTGTTTCACTCTTTCCAGATTATGTCCACTGACTGATTTTCATAGTTCTTCCTTCTACCGTATACATTCTCATGATTTTAGTCTTCTTCGTATTGATTCTTATATTGTAATTTTCTGATGTATCCTGAAGTGCATCCATAATAACTTGTAATCCTCTTACAGTATGTGATATTATAGTTTGATCATCTGCAAATCGAATCGCTGGTATCAGCACACCTCCCACTTTGACTCCTTCCTGTATATCCTCCAGTACTTCGTTGATGACATACTGGACGCGGAGATGACCACATGACCAAAAGTCGAAACCGGAAGTTGATTCGCGTGACGTCATCAAATGAACGCCTGAAGCATAAGGGCGTCGATCTCAGTGACTATATACTGTGTTCAGAAAAAAACATCCACTTTTGTTTACTTGCATAACTCTCAGAATAAAGTACCGGTAACCAATTTGAACGAAAATTTCACACAAAATAGCTAATGATATGCTGATTCTAACAGCATAAAAATAATTTGTATTCTTCTTAGATATTCTTTGCTATAAACCGGACGTCAGTGAAAGTGTCGTTACAGCAATGAGATTTACCCTTGACGATAAACGTCTCATTAAATGGATGTGAGTGAAAAACTACGTAGAAAAACGCTTGCTCAATATGTTTTTGACAGAAGATGAAGTCTTGACGGGGTAAAGACACAGATCAAAATATCAGTGCGAGATCTCTGCCTAGTGGACTATTATAATAGGTGTCATGAGAGGCCCCAAGGTGTCCACTCAAACCCATTTCTTGACCCTGCATTTGGATACCGCCGCCAATTATTATTATAATTTTTTTTTTTTTTTTTATTATTATTATTTTTTTTTTTTTTTTTTTTTTTTTTTT
>Ga0209149_1000612_pt1 | contig 15435 bp, 12 predicted proteins | sample WorMetTyACAVOLI2_FD_187423 | JGI IMG/M metagenome (GOLD analysis project Ga0209149, IMG submission 187423) | Marine gutless worms symbiont microbial communities from Max Planck institute for Marine Microbiology, Germany - Olavius algarvensis... ... | reverse complement strand
AACTTGCGGAGACTGGGGACGGCAATGCCAGCTGCATTTGTGCCTGTGATAGGTGGAAAATTGCGGAGACTGGGGACGGCAATGCCAGCTGCATTTGTGCATGTGATAGGTGGAAAATTGCGGAGACTGGGGACGGCAATGCCAGCTGCATTTGTGCATGTGATAGGTGGAAAATTGTGCAGACTGAGGACGGCAATGCCAGCTGCATTTGTGCCTGTGATAGGTGGAAAATTGTGCAGACTGGGGACGGCAATGACAGCTACATTTGTGCCTGTGATATGTGGAAAATTGCGGAGACTGGGGACGGCGATGCCAGCTACATTTGTGCCTGTGATAGGTGGAAAATTGTGCAGACTGGTGGATGTGCCAAGTAGCATCGTCTCTGACTTGTCATTATTACGTCCTAGTCCATTGTGACAGAACCAAGAATGTAAAGATCTGAGTCATGATTCTAGAATGTCTAGGTTAGTCAAATTGTGTGAGGAAGTAGGTATGTACACTGTGTTTCAAAAAAGTGTGCCACTTTTATTTTTGCAATAACTTTGGCAAATGTAGACCAATTTTAATAATTTTTTCACTGTTGTATTCTCAGATCTACTGCTGAGGAAGGTGGTATTAAAACGACCACCTCACCTCAAGTCTGTTGCCGCACTACCTTGCGAAACTTGAATGTGCAACTGTACAACTTTACAAGAAAGTAATTAAACTCAATATGGTGCAGTAACGTTTAATTTCAATAAATGTCTACCAGGAATGTTATCTGCTTGTTTGTATGTCTGTGCAGTGTTCAAAATGTCCACCCCCCGAACGCATGCATGCATTGGAACGCCTCTTGCGTACACATCCGACGTCCAGCAAGACCGTCATGGTGTCTGTCGGAGTTACAAAACTCGGTTGCACAGAGCTGTTTTTTTGTAGAGCCGGGGCTGAAAATAAACGGTGTTTATTACCGCAAGATGCTGCTGATGCAGAAGTTATAGCCAGTCATTAGGCAGATATCAGGGAATGAGTTCGTGTTTCAGCAGGACAGTGCTCCAGCACACCGTGCTCGTGAGACAATTGAGCTCTTATGTCGAGAGACACGCCAGACTTTATTTCAATGGAACAGTGGCCAATGAACAGACCAAATCTTAACCTGGTCGATTACAAAATCTGGGTTACAGTGTAGCAGCGCATCTACCAGATTCAAAATGTTGATGAACCGTGACAGTGGGTCACTATCTTTCGCTGAGACCAAAGTCTGAGACCTTGGTCTGAGACCAAAAAACCGGTCTTAGACCTAATTAATGCAAAAACTGTAGAGGCGCTAAGTTTCTGTCTTAGACTAAAGTGTCAGACCAAACTTCGGGGTAAGACCGAAGTCTAAGACCAAAGTTTGGTCTGAGACCAAACTTAATCTCAGCAGTTTGGTCTTAGACCAATCGATTGCAATGCATTTAGATAGGCAACAGCATTAATCCCTTAGAGCTAAGACTTTAGTCTTAGACCAAACCACATTATGTTCTTCTTAACGTAGTACGTAGGCCTAAACAAACATACGGCGATGAATTCAATGGGAATTGGTATTGTTAACAACTGGTGTCGCCAGCGAGGGCAGAATGTCAGTAGGATATCCTGCCAGAATGCAGAACATTTGGAAGGGCATATGCATTTGACTGAAATGACTCAAGTGACTGTTATTTGCAGAAATTTGGGAGTAGCATCCTATCTATGGTGAATCACCATGGTAATGACCATAGATAGCATGCTGCTGGCGAGGCTGGGCGAGCGTTGGAATTTGGAGGATAGAGAAAATGCCGGCGGGTGACCGATGCATAGCTAATGGAATGCACCCTCAGTCTCAGACCAAAACTTTGGTCTTAGACTTTAGTCTTAGACTTTAATCTCAGACCAAACCTTAATCTGAACTCGGTCTAAAACCAGTTTTTAGCCGTTCAGATTTACGTTTGGTCTCAGACCAAGGTCTCAGACTTTGGTCTCAGCGAAAGATAAAGTAACCCAGTGTCTGCTGAATGTTTGGAGCAGCATTGAACAAGACGTCGTCAATGCATCCATTGACCAGTGGCGTGTGCGACTCGAAGCATGCGTGCATTTGGGAGGCGACATTTTGAACACATGCTGTAAATTTATCTCTGCACTGACATACGAACAATCAGATAACATTCCTGGTAGACATTTATTGAAATTAAACGTTATTGCATTATATTGAGTTAATAACTTTCTTGTAAAGTTGTACAGTTGCGCATTCAAGTTTCAAAAGGTAGTGTGGCAACAGACTTGCGGTGAGGTGGTCGTTTTAATACCACCTTCCTCAGCAGTAGATCTGAGAATACAACAGTGAAAGAATTATTAAAATTGGTCTACATTTGCCAAAGTTATTGCAGAAATAAAAGTGGCAGCCTTGTTTGAGACACAATGTACAACTGTGTATCATCAGCATACTGCTGCAAGGAGATGCCAAAACTGGATGTAATGTTAGGCACTCCACAGTAATGTTGTTTTGGCCGATTCTGTTTATAGCTGAAGTAGCTCAGGTGACATGTTTCATTAAAGAACACATGCATGTAACATGTGTTGTGGTGGACTGTGTAGGTCATCAACTCGATGGAAGCACAGCAGACTTCAGTAAGTTCATCTGTGGAAGAAGACGACAGGTCGGTGTTACAGAGTTTGCGTGATGACAGCACTATAGATTCTGATTCAGAGGATGTCTGCAATGAGTCATATGAGGTACTTCTGATGATTTTAATGATATTCTCGCATTATGAACAAAATGATCAAGTGACATCATGCACAGCAAACCTCGCTCTGTGCCAAATTGCTGGGTGCTTTCCTGGGAAATTAGTGGCATGATGCTAGAGCCATTGCATGTGTTCTGACGACGGCTGTAACAGTTTGCCCGTGATATTGCTAAGAAACGAACTAGGTACATATTAACTGAACGAATTAGCCAAAAATGATAGTTGAAACACTGATTTGATTAATTTGTGCAGTTATAACACCTTGATATAACGTGTGTGTATGTGTATCTGTGCGTATATGTAAACTACGCTGTTGTTTTTCTTGTAGGCCGTTGTTTTTCGTGATACAGTCCACGACATCTTAGAGAAACTTCCGTCAGAGAGGACAGATGATGATGTGGAAGATTTACTGAATTTCATGCAGAATATACCGGCAAGTTTAGCACGCACTGTTGTTGTTTTTATAATGACGTTATTTTTGTAATTATGATGAGACTCAGAATTTTTGTTGTCTGTTTGCGACGAAACAGTTTGCTGAAATTGACGTTGTCTGGTTGGTGTGCAGGCATTTAGCAACATGACCGTTGCGATGCGTCGTGAGTTGTGTGCGGTGATGGAGTATAAAGTTGTTGAGAGAGCTGGCTCTGTTCTGTACAATGATGGAGATGTTGTTGACTCGTGGTTTGCCATTCTGAATGGCTCAGTCGAAGTTGTGTATCCCGATGGACATGCTGAAGAATTACGAGATAGGTGCGTATCATTCTTTGTTACGACCTTCTTGTGATGTCTTTACATCCAATTTTATTGCGTTGTGGTTTTGGAGAGTTTTCTAGCTCCGTGTGACGATGGTTAACAGAGCTGATTGGCTGACTGTGTGATCCATCATGTGTTGTCTTCATCATTTACTTAAATTGTTTCTTTTCTGTCTGGTTTTGATGAAGTCTGATGTTGATGAATGATAAGAGGGCAAGGCACTACAAAGTTGCAGAGTGGATTTTGAACATTTCAATAATGGTCAACGGGGCCAACAAAACACAGCAGAGCTATTTCAGCTGAGATGCACTGGTTCTTGCGATGCAATAATTGGCATAAAATTTTTTATCTCTAAAAACGTTAATGTTGGTGCTTTATCAGCAGTTGTTGCCAGATTGAATCATACATCTACATTGGTTATGTTGAGTTTTGTTTCTCTGGATGCATAAATGGCTTAAAATTTTATTTGATATTTAGAAAACCTGTTGTGGTAATACATTGCATATACAATGCATGCAGCAGTCATCTGCATATGTCAGACACTGCTGAAGCATATTCATTATAGATGCACAAAGTGACAGTTGGTGATAGTCGTTGGATTATTATTTTATTATTAATTATATTTTTTTTATTATTTATTTTTTACACTTATAATGCACAGACATTGAGCAATGATTATGAATTGGAGGCGCCAGCATTTGCGTTTTAGCAAACCTGTTCACAGTTTCATTTTTGCAGCTCTGGTTTTGTCTGTTGTATTTATCATTAAATTACACTGTATGTTTGACTATTAACTGTGTTAGTTTCGGCATCACATCGACAGAGGATAACCAGGTTCAGCGTGGAACATTGCAGACCAGAGCGGCTAATTGTCAGCTTGTTTCTGTAAAGAAAAATGATTTCAACACTATAATGCATCGGGTGAGAATGCTACATGCTTGCATCTTTTTAGCAAATTGCTGTGAATGAAATCTTTTTTGTATTATTATTTTTTGCTCAGACAACAGCATGGTGAATGTTTATATTTATGGCACTGCTATCACAGCAGACGTTTTTGCTAATGGTCAAACGTGTTTGCAGAATTTTTCATTCACAAATTTTACAGTTTTAGACTAATAATTATTGTGTAATTGTAAAATAAATTAAACAACACGTGCTGCTACGATTTCATTGTAATGGATACCATCTGTTAGCTGGTCATTCTAATACACTCGAATTTAAACTCAGTTTTACACTCGGTTTTAAACCGTGTTTTAAATCAAAGTTAATAGTGTCATTGGTTTAAAACCGGATTTTAGGGTTTGGATTAAGTTTAAAAGTTAACTTTAAGTGAAAGTGTTGTTGTAGTTTGCTGTTTGCATGTGACAGGGTGAGGCAAATATCGGGAGTGTAGAGGAATGTGGTAGAACGGTATTGGTGACAGAGAAGAGAACAGACAGTCGAGGCTGTAGGTCCGGTCTTGTTGTTATTAGGGTGAGTACAAAAGTAGTAAAATACGATATGAGCTGGTCTAAGAGAACCTGCTTTGATTTAGAAACTTGAAGCACGAGTTATGTTGTTAGCTTTCACATAATAATGATGTTGAGTGGAAGCATTTGTAAGATTTAATATTCACTGTTGAATATCTGTAGTGTATTTATCAATTCTTATCAATTTGTGAATTCACCTAAAACTTATATATATGCAAAAAAAACCTTTCGCATTGACTAAGACAAAACTAGAGAGCTAAAGACTGCACAGAGTCATATGATGTCTCCACTGTTGCATGTATGTAATGGATGGATGTTGGCATGGATGGTACAACAGGACAGACATCAAGACAACCGGTCACAGTGAAAGCATGATAGCCTCTGTTTTGCATGGTTTGCAGAGGCATAAAAAAAGAAGAGCCAGAACCAGTATGATGCAGTTATGATGAGACTCAGAATTTACATGAGCTGCTTTGTGTTCTGCTGATGACTGGAATCAGCTCATATGAATATCAACAACACTGGCCGAATGTCTGTGCTGTGTTGTTGTTTAGGGAACGCCAGAAAAGCTTGTGCGGCATTTGGTTGAGGACCACTCAGCTGTTGATCCGAAATACGTAGAAGATTTTCTGTTAACATATCGGACGTTTTTGGATTCTCCACTTTGTGTTGCCGATAAGATGGTTGAGTGGTTTGCCGATCCAAGTCTACGAGATAAGGTCAGTTGTATGTACCAGCCTACCAGGTGCCTTGCCAAAACATTACATAGCAGTGTGAGTAATAGTTACTGTTTCTGGGGAAAATCATAAATGTTGCATATACAATACATGCAGTGACTCAGCAGATGTATGTTGTAAGTAAGCAAGTAACAAAAGCAACGAAAGTGTCCGAAATGACGTGTGTCACTGCATGTGCATGAATGGAATCTGATGTGACACAATGACCAGGCGCGTCTTAGATGATGTTTGAACTCTTACAGTGACAACTGTGAGGTTACCTGCTGTGGCAGACTGTTCCCAAGCCAGTCTGCTGCAACAGAAGAATGAATGAGGTTTAAAGGAATTGGATTCGTGGAAGCATTCATAATATTACTACACAAGGTGCAGATGTCAGGGGTTTAGATATTCCGCGCATAATGGAAAAAATAGTGATAGTTGAGTGGTGGTGTGATGATGGGTTCATAAAATTGGCCGAGTTTTTTTGTGGCAAGTGTCGTCAGACTGAAGAGACAGAATTCTGTTGTGTGAATGGTTTGCTGGAATGTTAGAGGTACAGCATGTTTCTTGTTTGTCGGATGACACATTGTCGTAGTGTGGTTGTTGGCAGCCATGTGGATGAAATTTAGGAGTGACTTAGTAGAGATACGCTAATGATGTGTTAACCCATCTCTAGCATACAGGAGACTACACTGTGTCCCAAAAAAGTAGTACACCAAACTCATGGGGATAACTTTTTGACATTTCTTAACAGATTTTCAAAATTCTTTCATTGCGGGAAAGAGAACTAAATTTCAAACAAAACCCAGGCAATACTTCCCACCATACCTTCAGTATGTTGCTGAACTACCTTGCGAAATTTACTAGTTCGAATTTGTGGTAATTTACAGAAAAACAGTCTCAAAATCGTGTCACATGTGATAACAAGAACTTAGCTATTGCACGTCAGCGGCGCACACAATACTTTGAGGGCATCTGTAGGCCTAAATATTATACCGTGACCTTGAAATCTAGGATAAGGGTCACTCAAGATCACTGGAAACGGGACCATTGGATAGATCATACACTACTTGCTGTTAGTCCAGTTATTTGACATTGAATATTATCGTGGCCTTGAAATATGGGTTAGAGGTCACTCAGGGTCATTGAAAATGGTACCATTTGAAAGCTTGGGTACGGTTTCCTGTTTGCCTTCTATAGTAACTATGGCCATATCTTTAACCATTTCGGAGATATTCAACATTATGGAATGGCCTGACCTTGAAATCTGGTTTCGGGGTCGTTCGAGGTCATTGAAAACGGAGCTGTTCGACAGACCATGTATGACTTTCTCTTAGTCTGCCATTGTAACTATAGCTCTATCTTGTACCGTTTGCGAGTTATTTGACGTTGAATAATATCGTGACCTTGAAATCTGGCTTACAGGTCACTCAAGGTTATTGAAACTGGTGCCATTCAAAAGCTTGGGTTGGGTTTCCTCACATTCACCTTCTACAGTAACTAACTATGGCCATATCTGTAGCCGTTTGTGAGATATTTAGCGTCAAAGAGTGGTGTTCCTTTGAAAACAGTGTTAGGGTTCGTTCAAGGTCATTGAAAATGGCACCATTTGATAGATCGCATACGAGTTCCTATTTACCTTCCATAGTAAATATGGCGCTATCTTGTATCATCTGCGAGAAAATTGGGAAAAGAAAATTGGGAAATTTTTATACCCCACCTGTATTTATTGTCCCTGCAGAGGGTGACTTCATCGGAATTTCGTCAAGATGTTTGATGCTGATAAAACTAGATTGATTGGGCTACCATACGGTGAAAAAAACTATAACAATATGCTAAACCGTTTTCATCTCATACCAGTACGTCACGGACAGACAGACAGACAGAATTGGTATATCAGTATCGCGCATCGCATCAGTCTGCTGATGCACGATAAAAACTGAAATGTCTCTTGTCATATGGCTGAATATTGTCACAATAATTGCTTGAAGTGTCCACACATGCACAAAGACGCCCACGCCACTCGTCAGTGATGGTCTGGTCATTGCCATGCCAAACATGCAGCAAACGCTGCTTTGGTTCATCATTGTTGTGCACCCACGACTGATAGACTCGCTGCTGGATGATGCCCCCATATCTTGTAGCCCTAGTCGACAGGGTTTAGGTCGGTACTGTTTTGTGGCCACAGATCCGGTGGAATGAAAGCAGGCATTGCCTGCTCGAGAAGTTGTACAGGGTCAGATTTGCCAAAATTCAAACTTCTAGCTTTTGCAAGGTAGTGCAGCAACACACTGAATGTTTGGTGGGAAGTATTTTATGGGTTTTGTTGGAAATTTAGTTATCTTTCCAACAGTGAAAGAATTTTGAAAATCCGTCAAGAATTGACAAAGTTATCACTATGTGTATTTTTGTACACTTATTGTGGCTGTGAAGATGTAGTCGGTGTTTGTTAATGACCGCCATGTATACTTTGCTGTGTCAGGTTGTCCGTGTCATTCTTCTCTGGGTTAACAATCACTTCCGTGATTTTGAGATGTTACCAGACATGGCCGACATTCTCGACAAGTTTTCGTCGTTGCTAGAGAAAAATGTACGTATGCGCTAGATTTGACATATTCAACACTTGAGTGGTATATTTTCATTCACAAGTCTCACAACTGTTGTTGTAGGTATATAGTCATGTACGTCGTATATTCAATAGACGAGCTGAAGAGACCGACTGGTCAGCGACAGACCGATGAGCCACACCCTGTGCATCTTGGTGTCACTTTTGACAGAATGCGGTCTTATCATCGTGACTTTTTTGATTATTGCACCTTATAAATACTCTTACTTACTTACTTACTTACTTACTTACTTACTGATAGAGTTCCTCTCTGTAAGACTGCCGACAAGTTGAAGAGCAACAACAGCCTTGTGTCCAAAGTCGTCAGTTGGGGAGCCAGTGCAAGCACTCTGCCGATGTCCGTGGCTTTATGCCACTCAGTTGCTGAGTACTGCTGCCCTGTGTGCAGGCACAGTGCTGTCTCGTAAGTTGTGTTGACTCGCAACTGAACAACACCATGTGACGCATCACACACTTCTGTGCTCTACCCAGGTCTCGTCGTTACCAGTTCTGGCCAACACAGCTCCTCCCAGCTTCTCCGAGCCTTCACCGTAAGGCAGCTGCAGACAAACTGCTAGCCAATATAGAATCTCGTACTCACTGGCCTGTGCACACTGAAGTAATTTTAGCTGAATGTCTTCTCGGCATCACCGGTGACTCACATAGGTATCACTGGAATCTAACCTGTGTCCACCGAATACAAGTTGCTAGGTATTAGTGAGTGATGATCAGTGTTCTAAATGTTGTTATAAGAATTTTGTTCATTTGTAAAAACCATGATTTGTGTGTTTAACATTTTACTGGCTGCACCTCATAAATGCTACATGTGTCTGTAAAATGGCGTAATTTTCATTACAGATAAGTTCTGAATGTCAACAGTATTGTGTCTGTGTCTGTGCATGTAACTGTGCAGGGTTTGGAAGGACACCTGCTGCTGCTGCAGCTTGCATGTTCTGCCAACTCTCATGCACGACATGTCGTCTTACATCGCCAACATGGCAGCTGTCTCTGGCCTCCGTTTGACATGACTCTTGCTGGTCATGATGATGGTGCTGTCAGTGCTGCTTTTATAACGCGCGTTGATGCAGCTGCTAGACAACTAGGTCTTCGTGCTGGAGATCAGGTTTGTTTGTGATGGATTGATTGCCTCTGTGACCAGAAATTAGTGATGTTAAATGTTAGATATTGACAGCAGATTGCTTAGAGTTTTCTAATGCGCAAGTTTTTTTCATGTCTCATACAGGGTGAGGCAAAATAAAATATCCTAACACGAAAATTGCTATATCTATATAATGCAGGACAATTTTTACACAAAATTTTACACATTTATTATGTCTTCATAAGTCAGTTTAATTTTACTCAATTAACTTAATATTTGGTAAAGTGGCGCAGCATCAAATTCAATGTTTTATTGTTGCTAATTAACGGCTTAAGGTATCTAACATTTTCTTCTGTTTATGCTGTTTTCGGCTGACCGCTACCTGGGTTTCGTTCTGTTGCTGACCCATGCTCATCAACCTGTTTACAGATTGCTTTCACTGAGCAAAGCTTCCAACCCTTTTCCGGAAATCTTGCAACAATTATTCGGCATCCAAAACCAAGTTTCTGCAGTGTCTCGATCTGAGCTTCATCTTTGTACGACATTTTACCCATAACCAAAGTTATAGGCTTAACTGCGATTATGACTTGAAATATTGAAGAATTTATTACAATTCTATGTTGCATGTAAACATAAAAATAGTAACATCATAATGACGTCACAACAAAGGTGGTACTCATCGCTCAGTTACTTTAATAATAAAATCAACTTTTTGTTCATTTGTGAAATTCGTTCTTGAAGTTTGCGTTTCCGTCAATTTGACATATGTCAAGTAAATACAGCACAAAGCAATATATTAGTGTACAGTATTGCGACAAACAAATGAGCGAAATTTGATGCAAAAATATTCGGGCACAATTTCATAATTTGTGGTCTGTTGCTGTACTCACTGAAATATAGCAATTTTCGTGTTTGGATATTTTATTTTGCCTCACCCTGTAGTGATACACTCATTTGACAACAATAAATTCTGTTTTGTCTATGCATCTCTTGTGTTGTTTGATATTGACATGATGATGTAGTTGTGTTGTCATCATATTTCTTCCAACACTCAGTTGAAATGGTTTCATTCTGTGTGTTTTTGCCAGATACTAGAAATTAACCAGAACCCCGTGGAGAAAATGTGTACTGATTGTCTCTTTCACAATCTGCGGTTTATTGCCACGCTGGAGTTGACCGTTCGGTTTAATATCAAAGGTATTTTTCTCTGATTTTAGTTCAGAATCGGCTGATATTGCTTCTTTACCTTGCCCAGGTGAAGGTGGACTCCGTGTGTAACTTTATAGTGAGGCTTGTGACTTCGTAACTGAGCAAGATTACGGGCAAACTGTTACAGCTGTCTTGCTTGTAACGTTTAATACATGACGACACAGTGGCGGTGTTAGAACATATTTGCTAGTGTTCAGCATATTTGACTTGCAGCATATTTCCACCAATAATTGTGAACAGTTGAATGTTGGATGCTGAAGTGCAACGAGTTTTCAACACTATTTACATTTGGCTTGTGCCTTGTCACTCTCAGACCTGCTCTATCTTTTGTTACCACCTCTTTCCAACTGTACATGAATTGTTCTATCCGTATCTATTTCCACATATCTTTTCCGTCTGTTGTTTGATTACCGTCTTCCTGTGTGGTGTTGTTGTGTCCAGTGTAATGCTTTCATCATTCATTTTTCAGCATGTGTTCAAGCCAGTTACATTTCTGCTGCTGGTCACTTTTTAGCTAGTATTACTTAGTATGTTCCGCTATTGAGATCACTTGTCTGTCTGTCTGTCTGTCTGTTTGTTTGTTTGTCTGTCTGTCTGTCTGTCTGCCTGTGATGTGCTTGAGCTATGAATAATGAGAGGACTCTGTACAGTGTCTGTTTAAACCACCTCATAGCATAGATCATCTGCATATTGTAAGTCCTTCAGACTCTTTCCATACGTCAGCTCGATGTCATTTCTTTTACTTATTGTCCATACTTGGTCAACAGTTTTCTGATTCAGTTAGTAACTAGGAGATGAGTAGATAAAGGGCATTCTTTGTGGTACCAGTTTTAATTTTAAATGCTTCTGTGAACTCACCTCCATGCTCACTCTGCATCTTGGCCATTATACTCATCAGTTGTTGTTAAACTGACATTTGTTTTAAATTGTTAGAGTAACAATATCTTTGTTAACTACTGTTTATAACGAGTAACTCGAGTTCTAAGTAGCCGTGATTTACTGTTTATAACGAGTAACTCGAGTTCTAAGTAGTCGTGATTTACTGTTTATAACGAGTAACTCCAGTTCTAAGTAGCCGTGATTTATTTCACAGATATGCATGAAACACTAAAATCTAATGACCGACTGAACACAACGGGTAGCAGAAGTATTGACAGCCAACATGACTGCTCCAGAGTTCATGTGGCATCTCCAAAGCCGACTCATGTTAGGAAAAAAGACTGTTTCAAGTCTCTGGCTTCAACTGAAGTTCCGTCAACAAAGTTGGGTCTCTATAAAGCGTTGCAACCGCTGCTGAAACTGGCATCACCTACCAGACTTGATGGGTTGGTGCTTTTGTTGTTTTGTTGTATTGAACTGTGGATAGTTGTTAGGATATATTAACTTACTGAACACCTTAGGAGAAATTGAAAAAAATATAAATGTGCATTTACAGGCTGTGTCCAACTCTTTCGTAATTGTGATGTCCTTTAACTGTGGACCTATCGTAGCATTAGACCAACTGCAGATCTTCAGTTAGTAGCTCCTGTACAGTTGACGTCCACTGTACTTGTTTTTTCCAGTCATGAAAGTCCTTCATCAAGAAGCACCTGCTTCATGGAGTTCTGTGCTCTGATTCTGCTTTACCTCCACATGGCCAAATCTGAGATATGATGTTGGTCTGAGAATATTAGCAGAACTGTCTCTGTGCTGCAATGTTGTGTATAATGGTGCACAATGGTACGAGCAGTTCTTAAAGGTTGGTTGACTGGATCGGGCTTTAATCCTGCTTGGTTTAGTTCTGTTGTCTTCAGAGCACTTCCGTATCTTCTGTCTTCGTGGTGCTGTGTAAATTTAAAATATTTTGTTACGTTCTTTACTTTACTTTTTGTTGAGCTGAGCCTGGTGGGATTGGCCATTGACCTCGCTGACTAACCACTTCAGTGCTGTGACACTGTTGGCTCGGTCATCTGACCCGTAAAATCATCCCTGAAATGACTATAATGTGTCAAATGGGATGTCAAACCCTACTATACTACTTCTGTGCTGTGATTTAAACCTAAAACCGAAAGTTTCCAGAATCGACAGTTTACAGTATTGCATTATTCTGTTGTAGAAATGGACATGTCTGTGACATTGCTAGAGGTTCAACGGCACATAATGAGAAAGCCGAGAAGCTGAGGCCGTCGTCAAGTGATCCTGACCTGTGCACACTGAGCTGTGGTGACGACATTCCATGCCCTGTCAAGATCTATCAGACTGACGTGTCGTACATATCACTGCTTATAACCAGGGTCGGCTGTTTGTGTGTGATAATGACTTAGGACGGACGAGTTGTGTGAATGTCACTGAGAGTCGCCACTCAGCCGAATATTACTGCCATGATGTTCACATAGCTCTTTAAACACCACTTTAAAAATACTGTTGGAGAATATAATGCTCACAGAATTACTTGGTTAAGTGGAGATTTAAGCATTGGTTATTTACCTCCGACAACGGAGGTAAATTGCCCGCTATGTTTGTCTGTCTGTCTGTCTATCTGTCAATGAGTAAAATTGACCAAAGAAAGCACTGACTGCATGTATGGGATGATATTTGATAACAAGTGTTCCATAAGTTTTAATTACTTAATGTTTCATTTCATGTTCCCGTTTACTTATGGCACGTTGCACAGACTTAACCAAGTGGTTAGCCATTTGGTTAAGTGTGTGCTCGTTGCAAGAAGCCCTGACCGTCGGGTAACGTTAACTTAACCCTGACCGAGCTCCATCGGCCGGTTAACCAAATGGTTAATGTTGTAAGTACATGAAGTCGGTCGATTTGTTCATTGCATTCGATCATTTTGTAACTTTTTTCCCGACCAGTGAGCGTAGACTATTACCAGTAGCAAGTCCGTTCGACACTTACGATGAAATGACGTTCCGAGAATGCTACCGACTGTCGATTTTATGGCGCACCGCCCGAACTAGGGTATGGGCGTCTGCAAGTCTGCATAATTTGCTGCGTAGCGCTGTTCGCGTGCTGCAGGCTGCAGCCTTCGCTGGCCGTAGTCTCGTCTGCGCAGTTGTCACGTAACCGCAGCAACCAATCACGCGCTCCGTTTCTAGGTTAATAGGTCGGTCACTGCATGACGGACAGTTAACCAAATGGTTAGCTAACTGAGCTTCTCGCAACGCGACACCGAGTTAACCACGCAGTCAGAGTTGACCGTCGGTTAGCTAACCACGCGGTTAACCGAGCGTTCCTGCAACACGCCCTTAGTGTTCTGTAAGTCATACAGAAGTGGTAATATCTCAGAAATGGTACAAATGAGAGATGTAATTAACGTAGTTTACTGATGGCAGATTGTATATGCATTATGAATTAGCAGCATTGTTGATGACTTGGACTCTGTGAATGACCTTTAGAGTTGGGCTGCAAGTTAACCTCAGTTAACTAAAGTTTAGCTGCAGGTTGTTTATTAATTAATTGTGACTAATAAGAATATTGATCTTATTATTTTGAATGATGCCAATAATGTCTAACTGAAAGTCTACACTAGACTGTGCTCAGAAAGCGCAAACCTCTGCCAAGGCAAACATCTCTGGTGGCTTTTCATTTCAAGAACTTTTTCTAGTGATTGAGAACATTACGTGGTTTCAGTGCAACAGCTGAGTGTTTTTAGTCAACTTCTAAGTGGAGACACTTGTTGCATCTTGCAGCACATGACGGTGAGTGATGTCATACTCGAAGCTACGAAACGGCTTGGCATTGATACATCCTATGGGTTGGTTTCTGCTGTTTGTACTAATAATGCTAACAAGTGGTCGTACTAGTATGGTAGGATGCGCTCACTTGAGTGCTGTTCCCAGCTTCAGCAAATAGTGTTACCAGTTTGCCACAGTCGCACCATTTACAACGCTTGATGGTCGCATAATTGACAACACAAGAAAGTCGTAGTAATACGTAGGAAGGCGCCACAATTCCAGAAGTGGTGGCCCACATCTCAGGTTAGGTGTCATGCTAGGTGGCTGAAAATGGTACCATTGAATTCCTGGCATAGTGCTTCCTGTCTGCGTTCAGTAGTAGCTATAGGCCAATGACGCACCGTTTAGCCACGATTAATGAACATGACCAACGACCGACCAACCAACCGTGTCACGACATGGTCTATTACAGTATGCGCCTCTGACTATAGTGAGTGAGGTGCATACATACTGCGTGAAACTGACAAGTTTTCAGAGTAGCGAGTCGTGCTGTATTGCTGTTTTATTCAAACAAAAACTGTTTATGTCTACTTTTGTCTGTAGTGATGTGTAGCTGCTGATAAACTGCTGCGTGTACTTGATGTTATGTAACGTGAGCAGCTAGTTGTATTATTTGATCTCACAATATAATTAAACTTCAGTGTAGTAGAATGATTGGTCTAGAATAATTAGTGATTTGCAGTTGCAGCTTTACTACATTAGTCTTTGATCAGTGACGTTGCACCATAATGACCCGTCAATAACTCGGCTTTGCAAAAAATGACGTGATTTACTGGAGTAGTAAAGGTTCTAGTTTATAAGCTGTGTTTAACAAAAAGTTTCAGTTCCCGCAGATGACTTAGTTGTTGATGATTCCGCACGAATAAGGCCTACTATTGCCCGTGCCACAGAATTCTGGTAAATGTTGTGGAATTTTGGCATCGTGGAAATGGCTTGATGCCATCAAATACTGCGGTATTAGGCTTAATTTGCTGATGAGTTTATTCTCCGGGCTATGCAGCCAGCAAACTCAGATCATCGGCTAGTAGTGGCTACAGCGGCTCTTCAGCCTTATAGAGCCACCAGAAAATCTTTCAAGCCCCAGCTCGACTCTACATTGTTGATGCAGAACTCAGACC
>Ga0209149_1000611_pt1 | contig 15437 bp, 7 predicted proteins | sample WorMetTyACAVOLI2_FD_187423 | JGI IMG/M metagenome (GOLD analysis project Ga0209149, IMG submission 187423) | Marine gutless worms symbiont microbial communities from Max Planck institute for Marine Microbiology, Germany - Olavius algarvensis... ... | reverse complement strand
AAAATCAAGACTGTGTCAATATCCTGGGATGTTCTGTTACATTTTATGAATACAAAAATGTATTTTTGATGCTTGTAGACAACGTTTGCACAATTCAGGCCTTATTTGTAACCAAGCCACTGCACTATTTTGTGTGTTTTTATGTTTGTATTTTTCTGTAACTATGATCCTACTGTTTTACTGTTCTATGGGTTTTATCTGATTAAATAAGCTGATTGATTGATTGATTGATTATAACAATGAAGGATTAAAATAGAGCTGTTTAATGGCATATGCACGAAATCGATAAATGGCACAGTATAAAATTCATCATGGGACCACTGTAATATAGACAAAATATTTGGCTGGATGCTAATTATTTCCAGCGGGCTCCAGACTCCGCCCCAGCAAGGTAGCGCCAAGGCAGATCCAAAATGTTATGAATGTCATGATAGTCGTTATCATCGTCGACCTTCACCAAAAAACGACAATTTTCATGTTACCCATAACTAGAAACGATGGCATGGAGCAATGTCATGCTACTGTGATGGCCGCCCGAAGCCGTGGCATCTGTCACCTGCTGTTTTGTACTGCTGCTGGATTCGATTAGACTTAGACTTAGTAGCGACATTTTGGTAACGTGTGACGATTTTTTCCTCGACTTCATGCAGTGACTCAGCAACGATATGCGACAGCTGAGCTCCTTGTTATGTGACAGCTGAATACGGATCTTCTTGGTTTTGACAGTTATACGAATGGATTGAATGCACGACGTTAGTAAGCTTATGCTTTGTCTCTATTAACAGTGGCGACAGTAGAGTCTTTCTCACGCTACGTCTGACAGTTTTGACAAAACGTACAACTGGTGTGCGTGGAGTTGGAAATGACTCGGGATGTTGTGTATTGTGTACTGTGGTCAACGTAACCGAGTAAGTAAAGGCTTTCACCGTGTCACGCCTCCGAGGCACCGTTCGCTGCACTGTTGTCAGTTGTCGACCGCCGTACGCCTACAGTGATGCCAATTTCTCGCGAAGTATCGTCCTGCGGCAGCTGCTGCAACCGCATCCCGTTAGTCAGCGAATGCTCGGCCTCGGTTATCTCAGTCGAGTCCTTGTCGCAGTGCCCGTCACCAGCTTCCGCCTGATGTTGGATGAATTCTGTGCTGTTTATCCCGTGGTAGTACTGGCCGCTCTGCCGACTGCTGCTGCGACTGCTGCTGCTACTGCTGCTGCCACTGCTTTTGGCATCGTCGACTTGGTCGTCCGACGTTTGAGGCACGCCGTTCTGTAAGTCGTCGTGTACCGCAGCTTCCAGTTTCAGCATTGCTGACGTCACAAGGATGGCATAGCCGTGTCTCTGGAACGATTCTGATCTTTGTACACGACGATCTGTGTGCAAAGTTGGTGTCGAGTCAGGCCAACTTCCATCAACTAATCCCGCATCAGTTGTATGAGGAAAAGAGCTCAAGCGGGGAGCAGTAACTTCTACCGAAGTCTCCGGCGCGGTGGAGTCCGGTTCTGTGGACAAATGTACGGAAGCGGGAACATCTAATTGGGGATCGACGTCACCAGATACATTGCTATCTTTGTGTACATCATTCCTGTCAGCGGTACTTGATCTCTCTGCTTTGACACTTGGTGTTTCCACTTTTACCTCGACAGCCCGGGCATTTTTGTTCTTTGATTTAAACGGAAAACGAAATTTCGATTTCTTTTTCTTGCTGCTAGGTGAAACACCTGGGTCGGCATTAACTACCGCCTTGTCGTGGTCGGCATTGGTCTGCGGAATATCGACAGTAGCACTGACTGACGGACTCCCTACATTGTCCACCTCTTTGCTAGTTTCCGCGTCTAGCTTTACGTCAGCATCAACTTCAGGACGCTGTATTCCGACCTCGACTCCCGCAAGGTCTGGTGTCTTACCGTCAACACCTACCAACGGCACATCGACTTCTGGCGCGGATGCATCCAATTTTAGTTCTGATGATGAACGTGATGACGATGACGATGATGATGAAACCGTTATCTGTAGATCGGGCGAGAGAACGGGTAAGTTTGCGTCTACTGAAGCCTCAGCCTTTGTCTCTGGTAGACTAGAAGGTACTTCAGGAATTTCCATATCAGCGCTCGTTCCATCCAGATTAACGGTGGTATCAACGTCTAATGTTGGCGCAGATACATCGCCAGATAATTGCAGATCAACATCAGCGTTTTTGTTTACATCATTCACTTCGGCTGGATTTGGTATCTCAGCGTTGACTCTTGGCACTTCGACTTTAGCCTCCACAGTCGGGGCCTTTTTGCTCTTTGATTTAAACGGAAAATGAAATTTCGATTTCTTCTTTCCGTCCTTAGCTGGAACAGCAACGACGACATCAGCTGCTGGTTTGCCGTGCTCTGCTTTGAGCTGCGGAATATCGGCAGTAGCACTGATTGATGGAGCCTCATTGCTACCAACGTCTTTGCTAGTTCTCACATCCAGTTTGCTGTCGACGTTAATTTCTGCAGGATGTACGCCGACATGAACTCCGTTATCACCTATCGACGGTGCATCAACTTCTGGTGAGGGTACATCCAACTGTAATTCTTTCAAATCGACTTCGGCGCTTACTGGCTCAGTGGCCATAGACAACTCTGTGGCTTCAGGAGTATGTCTGTCAGCCGAATCAACATCAACTGCCACCGCTATCGGCATAGCATTTGGTATCTCAGCGCTGACATTTGGCGCTTCGACTTTAGCCTCGACAGCCGGGGTCTTCTTGCTCTTTGATTTAAACGGAAAATGAAATTTAGATTTCTTTTTTCCGTCTTTCGGCAGGTCATCGCCAGCTACGGCTTTACCGTGGTCGGCATTGATCTGCGGAATATCGACAGTAGCACTGACTGAGGGACTCTGTATATTGTCAAGGTCTTTGCTAGTTTCCGCGTCTAGCTTTCCGTCAACATCAACTTCTGGACGCTGTATTCCGACCTCAATTCCTGCAAGGTCAGGTGTCTTACCGTCAACATCTACCGATGGCACCTCGACGTCTGGTGCGGACGCATCCAACTTCACTTCTGACGACGAACGGGATGATGATGACGATGACGACGACGATGATGATGGTGAAGCCGTTACCTGTAGATCGGGCGAGACAACTGGTAAGTTTGCGTCTACTGAAGCCTCAGCTTTTGTCTCTGGTAGACTGGAAGGTACTTCAGGAATTACCACATCAGCTCTGGGTCCATCCATATTAACGGTGGAGTCAGCGTTTAACGATGGCGCAGATAAATCGCCAGATATCTGCAGATCAACATCAGCGTTTTTGCTTACATCACTCACTTCGGTGTGATTTGGTATCTCAACGCTGACAATTGGCGCTTTAACTTTGGCGTCGACAGCCGGGGCCTTTTTGCTCTTTGATTTAAACGGAAAATGAAATTTCGATTTCTTCTTTCCGTCTGTAGCTGGAACAGCTAGGTCAACATCAGCTACTGCTTTGTCGTGGTCGGCATTGATCTGCGGAATATCGACAGTAGCACTGACTGACGGACTCCCTACATTGTCCACCTCTTTGCTAGTTTCGACGTCTAGCTTTCCGTCAACATCAACTTCAGGACGCTGTATTTTGACATCAACTCCGGTAAGGTCTGATGTCTTACCGTCAATACCTACCGACGGCACATCAATTTCTGGCGCGGATGCATCCAACTTTAGTTCTGACGATGAACGCGATGACGATGACGACGACGATGATGATGAAACCGTTATCTGTAGATCGGGCAAGACAACGGGTGAGTTTGCGTCTACTGAAGCCTCAGCTTTTGTGTCTGATAGACTGGAATGTACTTCAGGAATTTCCACATCAGCTTTGGCTCCATCCAGGTCAACGGTGGTGTCAGCGTCTGGCGTTAGCGTAGATAAATCGCCAGATAACTGCAGATTAACATCAGCGTTTTTGTTTACATCATTCACTTCGGTGGGATTTGGTATCTTAGCGCTGACAGTTGGTGCTTCAACTTTAGCCTCGACAGCCGGGGCCTTTTTGCTCTTTGATTTAAATGGAAAGCGAAATTTCGATTTCTTCTTGCCATTCTTAGCTGGAACAGCTACGTCGACGTCAGCTGCCGCTTTGCCGTGAGGGATTTCTGATGGCAACTGAATGCACGTATCATGGTCACTAAAGTGCACTCTATGTTCAGTTGATGTGGCTGGGATATCGACGTTTGAGTCGGGGGTTAGCTGTGGTTGATCAACATCAATAGTTCCACTCGGAAGGTTGACCTGAATTTCGGCCTTGTGTACGTCGACGTTGCTGGCGAGGTTTCCACTTTGCGGATCCACAGCAACTTGAAGTGTGTCAGCTTGCGGCAGTGCTGTGATGTCGGCATCCAAATCAATTCCAGTTGGCGCAGAGATCTCCGGTTTTCCAACTTCAAGTTGTGCAGAGGCTATAGTCGTATCGACTGCCATTCCGCTTGACAATGGCCCACCAACACCACCCAGAGTAATGTCAACGTCTTTCTGTAATATCTTATTTGCATTAATGTCAATATCTTGTTTGTTGGACAACTCTGGCATTTCAGCGTGTACGGTCGATTGTGATTTCTTTTGTACTTCAGGCACCTCAATATCAACTTCTCCGACATAATTAGAAGACACGTTTAGACCTGCTGTTGGTACATCTGTCGTTTTAATTTCGACGTCAGGTGATGGTATATTGAATTCCATCGTAGGCTGTTCATTGTCTCCAGTCGGTGACAGAAGTATACCTTCCTGTCTCATATTTGTGTGAATATTTTCGCTTATGTCTGGGAGGTCTAGTGCGACTTGTCCATCGTCAGCATGGACTTCTAGTTTCATTTCAGCAATGGGCGCATCAACTTTCTTCTCCTTCTTTTTATCTTTCTTACCAAAAATGCCACCAAGTAATCCACGTCCGGATTTTTTCTTGTCTTTCACATGCGCGTCAGGTGAAGATGGTTTGATCTCAACTGACGCAGGCTGCATGGACACGTTCGTGTTTCCATCGATAGCAACAGGTGGTTGCTCACTTTCTTCACACTTTTCAACCGATATTCTTGCTGCTGGTACTACACCCTTTACGTCTAACTTGTGCCTTAGCTCTGCATCTGGTAATTGGACAGTATCAGTGTCCACTGCTGTCAAGTCTGCGCTTCCTTTTACGGCGACAGGATTCTCTGCTTTGAATGCTTCTTGTGACTTTTCAATTGACACTTTACCGGTTGGTACTTCACCTTCAACGTCTATCGTATTCTCGAGCGATACATCAGGAACGTCGCCATTAACGCTGGCTAATAAATCAGTTCCTAATCCTCCACTGGTGCCTGCAATATCCGGTGCAATATTGATTTCGGATATGCCAATATCCATCTCTGTTTTTGGCAGTTCTACAATGACACTATTTTCGGGTTCGCCGTCAGCTTGAATATTAAACTCTGGTGTTGCATCCAAGTTAGCATGTGGAAATTTTGAATCGTACTCCAGCTTGACGTCTGACGTATCCACTGCAGCATCGGGAACTGGTAAGTCTGCGTTTACCGAAGCCTGAGCCCTTGTCTCTGGCAGACTGGAAAGTACTTCAGGAATTTCCGCGCCAGCTTTGCCTCCGTCCACATTAACGGTGGAATCAGCGTCTAGCGTTGGCGTAGATATATCGACAGCTAATTGGGGATCGACGTCACCAGATACATTTCTATTTTTGTGTACATCATTCATTTCAAGAGGATTTGATCTCTCAGCGCTGACAATTGGTGCTTTAACTTTAACCTCGACATCCGGGGTCTTCTTGCTCTTTGATTTAAACGGAAAATGAAATTTCGATTTCTTCTTTCCGTCCTTAGGTGAAACAGCTAGGTCAACAGCAGCTACGGCTTTGTCGTGGTCGGCAATGATCTGCGGAATATCGACAGTAGCACTGACTGTCGGACTCTCTATACTGTCAACGTCTTTGCTAGTTTCCACGTCTAGCTTTCCGTCAACATCAACTTCTGGACGCTGTATTCCGACCTCAACTCCCGCAAGATCTGGTGTCTTACCGTCAACACCTACCGACGGCACATCGACTTCTGGCGCGGATGCATCCAATTTTAGTTCTGATGATGAACGTGATGACGATGACGACGATGATGATGATGAAACCGTTACCTGTAGATCGGGCGAGAGAACGGGTAAGTTTGCGTCTACTGAAGCCTCAGCCTTTGTGTCTGGTAGACTGGAATGTACTTCAGGAATTTCCACATCAGCTGTGGTTCCAACCAGATTAACGGCGATATCAGAGTCTGGCGCTGGCGTAGATAAATCGCCAGATAATTGCAGATCAACATCGGCGTTTTTGTTTACATCATTCACTTCGGTTGGATTTGGCATTTCAACGCTGACACTTGGCGCTTCAACTTTAGCTTTTTTGCTCTTTGATTTAAACGGAAAGCGAAACTTCGATTTCTTCTTTCCGTCTTTAGCTAGGTCAACAACAGCTACAGCTTTTCCGTGGTCGGCATTGATCTCCGGAATATCGACAGAAACATTGACTGATGGACTCTCTATATTGCCAACGTCTTTGCTATTTTCCACCTCTAGCTTACCGTCGACATTAACTTCTGCAGGTTGTAATGCGACATGAATTCCGTCATCGCTTAACGAAGGCACATCAACTTCTGGTGAGGATGCATCCATCTGTAGTTCTGTGGCCAATGCCTGCGGAGTGGGCGAGACATCTGATACGGTTGCGTTTATTGGAGCCTGAGCATTCACATCCGTCCCAAACCCGGCATCTATATCCATCTCTATGCCTGGACCCAACCAGCCAGTTTCGTTGGACATCGTTGCAGATGGCAAATCAACATCTGCCTGGGTCTTGACCGTGGGATCTATTCCAACGTCCATGTCATGCGTTTCTGTTGCAATGGACGCCTGATTAGCTGCAGGCAAGTTTATATCCACATTTGCCCCAACTTCTGTATCAGGACTTTCACATGTGATTTCCATTCCGGGATGCTCAACACTGTCATCAAACTTCTTTTTCTTTTTCACCTCTGTTGTGTGTACTTTCCCTTGATCATTTTTAAACAGGTTCTTCACCTTAGCACCGAATGGTTTTTTCTTAGCCTTCTTTGGTTTTTTGTCTTTTACCGTTACCTCTGCTGGTGTATTCTCGTCAAGTGTCTTCAAATCAGTCGCAGTTATTGGGCTCACAACCTTCACATAACCAATTGGAGAACTTGGTTTTGTTAACATATCAATATCAGGGGCAGCAGCAGCAGCAACCGAAACGTCAACAGTTGGCACTTGATGCTGAACTGTTACATCTGTCTCTTGTTCGATAATGGTTGGAAAGTTTAATCCAACATCAGTTTCTTTCAAGTCACCACTGCTTTCCACTGTGGGACCTCCGCCAACGTTCCCGCCTTCGATAACAAGGCCTTTATATTTGATATCTGTCGACAAATTTCGATCAACGTCACTTCCGTGAAATCCTCTTAGTTCAATGTTTTGGTCTGGTGGAGGCAAGTCTGAAAGGTTAACGCTTACTTCACCACCGCCAACATCTAAATCTTTATCAGCGTTAATATCCACATCACCACCGACTTTAAAGTCTTCTATACGTGCAGTACCAATCTCAACGTCCGGTGTAGTGAAATCTACTGGCTTAGATTCAACTCTGGGAGCTTTGGCTCTGATAACTACATCCTCATCTGTGTCCGGGATGCCATTTAACGTCGGAGGACCTAAGTTAACATCTAACTCTGCCTCTACCGACGGCATTTTCATTTCACCATCAAGTTGCGAACCGTCAACGTCGAGTGACGGTTTGTGCATCGAATCAATGTTTACGTCTTCACGATTAACCTCAAACATTTTGTCCAGCTCAGCCATTAAGCCATTGCCAATGTCAGCATTGACCTGTGCCGAGCCGCCCAAGTCGACCCCACCGTCAACTGAAGAAGAAGAAGAAGAAGTAGCTGCACCGCGATCAGGAAGACCCATCCTAGTGGATGGTACTCCACCATCAGCAGCCAGCTGATGGACATCTACATTGTTTAGCGAAACCCACGGGGCGTGCCCATCAATATTTGTTAGATCGGCATCGCCGACCTTGGCAACTCCGCCAACATCAAGCTTGTTTGCCGGTGGCTGTACATCTACATCCACTCGCGGGACGTTGACATCACTGGGCCGTTTGACGTCCAGACGGACTGGGTGTGCAGCAGCAGATTTGAGGATTGCCTGGAAGTCTTCAGGCGACATCTTCTCGGAGTCGATTGATAAACACAGTATCTTGTCACCTGCAGCACGGTTCAATATGTAAACCAACATCAAACACAATACAAATTACTTCTTGTAAATCAACAGAGATTTATATCTTAAAAAAATTATACATTTTTTGACAAATTTAAGAATGAGAAAAAAGAAAATGGAACTAATTGTGTTTAGTTCTAGAATCCAGGTTTTATTCAAAATGAAGAAAACGGCAAAGAGTAAATTAATATGAACGATCGTATAATCGTCGCCTTTAATAAGCTTTCTAGTCTATAATGTATAAAGTGGACCACATCTGTGTGACATAAACATGTTTCGTTAAACTGAATTTTTGCCCGTTTATTTCCTATTTCCTTCACATCCTTATTTTCACGCTTGCTAATTAACCATGTTATACTGGGTTTATAACTAGGCTGGTCATAAAGGACCTACTCTAGTTCAATCACTCTACAACTTTTTCTACTCTCTACTTTTGCATGTTTTGACTCTTATAATTATTTACCAAGACCGTTTACTCTCAGCCCGTAACGCACAAAACTGACTGGATTGTGCTACAGCTGCTTTTGAAAATATCAGCCAAAGTACGATATAAATACATGTATAATGATGATGATGATGATGATGATGATGATGATGATGATGATGAATATCAGTTTTTCGACAGTAATAGTGTGTTGATTGCTTCTTGTTCAGGTTCTATGCCTAAGAAAATGTTGAGCCTTCCTACGCGATTCTGATATGAATCATTCTCTACTGACTGTCTGCAATACACGTGGCATCACACATCGTTTTTACCGCGCGACGCGTATGCATAGCGCGGACTATGCTGTCGCAAGATGTCTGTCTGTCTGTCGGTCTGTCTGTTCATCTGTCATACGCCGGTATTCTGTGGACATATCGCTGAACATATCCTCAATTTTTTTACCGTCAGCCTCAGGTAGCTCCACCATTCTAGTTTTTCCGTACCAAACATTATGGCAATATTCCGACGAGGACTCCCCTAACGGGGGCGTCATATGCAAGAAGGGTATGAAGAAATCATGATTTTTGCCCAATATCTCGCTTTATCTCCGAAATGATGCAAGTTAGAGCCATATTTACTATGGACGGCGAATATGAAACTGTATCCAAGCTTTCGAATGGTGCCATTTTCAATGATCTTGAGAGACTTTTAACTTACATTTCAAGGTCACAATATCATGCAACGTTGAATAATTCGAAAATGGTGCGAGAAAGAGCTATACTTAGGATGGCATACCAGTAGAAAGTCGTACGTGGTCTAGGTCTATCAAACGGCGCCATTTTCATTGACCTTGAACAACCCAGTTCTCAAGGTCATGCCATTCTTTGAGGCTGAATATCTCACAAGTGGCTAAAGATACGGCCATAGTTGGTATAGAAGACGAGTAGGAAATCATATCCAGTCTTTCGAATGGTATCATCTTCAATGACCTTTAGTGACCCTTAACCCAGATTTCCAAGTCACGATATTATTGAACGTCAAATAACTTGAACATGGTACAAAATAGAGCTATACTTACATTGGCAGACATAAGTCGTATATGATCTATCGAACGGCGCCATATTCAGCAGCTTTGAACGACCCTTACCCAGATTTCAAGGTCACACCGTTATTTGATGCTGAAGGTCTTAGTCTCTCAGAAATGATACGAGATACAGACATAGTTTCAATGGAATACTAAAAGGAACTTACACACGCGCTACTCAACAGTGTCATTTCGAATGATCTTGAGTGACCTTGGGTGACTTAGCGAAATATTCAATAATACGAAGCGTCGCGCGGTCTCTCTTGTATACCTTTACGTTGCTTCTCGTTTATCCTACCTTTAACAAGCAGCTCCATAAATCGTCTTAAGGCCGGAACCCCCAGAACAGTCTTCGGTAGCCACCTTTCTTGTCAAGCCGCTGCAGCAGTACAGAATAGTCTGAGTCTACCGCTGATGTTCTTACTATAGACCTCTTTGCGCTTACAACCTTGAAACATCAGTGTGCTGTAGTCTAATCTATGTGAACAATCGTTCTATCACTGATATCTCACCCGCCTGGCTCTGCAGTTCACCAATCCGATGACGACAGGACGTGTTACCAACTGATTGAATTATTGACTGATTGAAAATTTCTTTTAAGAGTGTGCGATAATGTGCACAGTGCTATCTACCTTCGGCAATCATGCTCGACTGATGCGCTGGACTTCCGTCTTGAACGCTGCCGACGACGACGCCGTCCTCAGTAGTATCAACGATGTTGATGCCGTGGCCCGACTTACTGCCGGCCAAAGTCACCGTCTCCATATGTGACATCGTACCCTGCATCACATTGCACCAGTCACTTGAACAGATCGCCTATAAAAACTTTCTGCAATACGTCGGTTGCGTAAGACTTGGACCAGTTAGTAAGTTTTATATGTAACTAGAATTAGTAATTAGTGTACGAAATCATAACTGCTAGTACAATACGGATCTTACTCCATACTTCTACACAGCAAGACCGAGAAAAAGCTCTATAGGGTAATGTTGCGGTCGTTCAAGGTCATTGAAGGTTATCAAAATTGGTACCGATCGAAAGCCAGTATACGACTTCTTTTAGTCTTCCATTGTGACAATATGCCTATCTTCGGAAGTTTTTAACATTAATTACTTATATATGCTATGACGCAGAACACCGCAGAAACTGCGGCTGTCTGCCAATTGCAGCGCGCCGTCACTGCGAAAATAGCGCAGATGTTAGGCTATCTGCCTGTACGCAGTAAGCACGCATGTATGCTTACGTGTTTTTCAGGCGAGGCTTTTCAGGGTTAGGGTCAGGGTTAGGAGTCCTTGTTTTAACCTAGAGCATAAAAGTTGGTTTCAAACAAGAAATACGTTCTGTCGAACTCGGAGTGTGTCCAGTGCAACTTTTTCATTTTTGATCACGTGATGTTCATCCAGTTCAAAATCTGCTGCTGTGTACAAAATTTCATCAAAATAGATGGATAAGATATGGCGATTTATCTATTTTCAAAAATGGCGGCCGTCCGCCATCTTGGAATTGTTTTACCACCGTACGAGACCACCCACGAAGTCTCTGTTGCTGGCCGCAGCTGCCTGTCAAATTTCATGTCAATCTGATATACAGATCTGAAGATATAGCTATTTGAATTTTTCGCATATTTGGCTTGAAATGCCTATTCAGACCCCCCAAAATGGAGAACTTTGGACCCATAAATGTGATTATTTATCATCGAGACCCCCAAAAGGCACATTCTTGCGTAAATCCGCGTCGTTTAAGCTATCAACTGTAAAAATCCGTTGAAAGGTCTGACCTGTAAACGAGTTGACACAAAGTGTGACGGACAAACAGACAGACAGACAGACAGACACACTCATACAGGTAAATTTATATTCTAGCATTGGAGAGACAAAAACTAGAATATCTGTGCTACCCGATAATGAAATGCGCATCATCCTACAATCATACATTTTGGCTCAGTACCAGCATAGCATAGCTAAGCGCGACAACACTGGACAGATCATACGGACGATGGATTAATTTGCACAGAATGGCGACAAAGTAACCCTTTAATCCCCACATTAAAACCGCAGAGCAACGGAGCATCCCGCAGCCCGCCCAGGCTCCTCGCTGTAGGCCTACCAAATGTAACAGCCCACCCATCAACGACCATGCAGTGTACCAACTTCGTATTATTCGATGTAGCACTATCATTGCCTTTGGAGTCTAAAGGGTTAATCGATTAATTGGTTTACATCAATAACGCCCTGTGTCAACGTGAGCATTTGTAACCATCTTTTCTCTAACTGTAAATAAGCGATATTTTTCCAGCTTTTCAGTACAACGGTCTCCTGCTTGCTATTGTGTAAGCAGTGCTTGTGGGATATGCGACCGAAGAGCGCATATGGGCTGAACTTGGTCATGGAGCAGTGGCTTATAGGTTATCATGGCTAAGGTCCGTCTTCAGTGTCTGTCTTACTAAGACTTGTAAGACGTCCTGTTACGAAATTACGTCAGCATTCAGCATTGCGATATGCATTGACACGATGTTTTTAAAAACCGCCGCAAAAATGCAACTTTGGGGCTGTCCCTGATGATCGCTATACACAAAATTCGCCGATTACGTAACAGCTCAGCTCCCGTATGTTTTTCGCTGCAAGAAATCCATATTTGGAGTTAGCGTTACGTTTTCAGGTCATTTTGAAGGTTAAACGTCGCTTTCAAGGTCACTTTTAGCAAAATACCTCTGAGGTACAATTGGTCACGCGCGTGAGTGAGTTGTGGACAATTTTGCTGAACAGATACTTGGCAAGGGGGTTGGTTGGGTCAAAGTCACGTGGTGTTAGCTGGATCTCTAGCTGGGGTCCAGTCGAAACCGGAGAATCTACGCGCCCTTTCCTATCTTTAGCCGAACGTTAGTAGTATACGTAGCACGGCTGTTGGCATCGCAATTCCGTCTGTCGTCTGTCTGTCTGTCTGTCTACTGCAAATTGCACTCATAAAACCATTCAACCACGTATTTAGCACACGTGTTAGCCTACGTCTTGTGCTATTGTGGAACAGCAGTCAACCCCTCGATGTTGTCCGCGCGCTTTTGACTTGCCTCGTTTATTACCGTGCATCGCTATAAAAAGCACAGAATGTTCTGCGGCAATTGTGTGTCCTTCTATCCGTCTGCTATTACGTGCACATTTTATTCACGAATAAGTAGTAATATCTCGTAAAAGTAGAGGATAAGTTTACGACTAGACACGCCTCCGTTCAGGCAGCATTAACCAAGGATTACTGAAGTGTGAAATTGAACCAGTGCTAATGCCCTCATTCCATCTTCCTACAAGTCCGGAGTATTGGTAACGTACCAATAACTGATTGGAGAGATGTCATCATTACCTCCGACAAAGAAGGAGGTACATGTTTTTGCCCATGCTTGTTTGTCTGTCTGTCTGTCTGTCTGTTAGCAAGATTACTCCAAAACGCGTGCATGGATTTGGATGAAATGTTGCGTGTCGACAGATGTCGGGACATGGACGAACTGATTAACTTTTGAGCCCGATCCGGATCATAGTCCGGATGCCGGAACCGGATTGCGTTCTCCGATATCGTATAGGCTACTTTTTGTCCGGAATCCGCCGCAAATCGCGGCCTACTCCGACATCTAAGGCAGCCTTAATTGACACGCTGTCTGGAAATTTTCATACGTGATAGAAACATACATAGATAAGCCTCACACGATAATACCGATGATCGGATTCGATGTGGCAAGAACCTGTCCGACAGGGTCGAAACCACGTCAGGGATAAAACAAGATTTGTTCTTGCCCTGCGTCTTTTCTATCGACTGGATCCTGGTAGGCAGGAACTGATGTCGGAAACTCCCAGTTCACGGATCTCATGTGTGCAGGCGACGCCAGTCGACCTCATACCATCGGGCAGGAATTCTCACAGACTTAGTAATACCCCCATGGGTAATGGAGGTATTAAGTTTGCTGTTTGTCTGTCTGCCTGTTCGCGACGCATCTCCTCCGAAACTGACTTGGCTGAAATTGTCCCGGCACTGCGTTTCGCATATTGGTGGCGATCTCCACAGGGGTCCCGCAAGGGCAGCCGAAATGTGGTTTTCCTAAGTCGACACTGCTTTTCTTTGACAGCCATTATTTCGAAAACGGTTCATCAAAAAAGAGCTTTTTAGATGACCCCTAATCAGTTTTAAACGGCCTTTCTAACAAGAAGCTCAGCTGTCGCAGAGAGATCGCTCGCCGCTTCGTGTTATTGACTATTTCGCTAAGTCACTCGAGGTCACTCAAGGTCATTCGAAATGACACTGTTGAGTATACGGCGTGCGTGTGTAAGTCCCTATTAGTATTCCATTGAACCTATGTCTGTATTTCGTACCGTTTCTGAGACATTCAGCGTCAAATAATGGTGTGACCTTGAAATCGGGGGTAGGGTGGTTCAAGGTCGCTGAATATTCGCCTTCCATAGTAACTATGGCCCTGTCTTGTATTATTTTGGAGATAAAGCGAGATATTGGTCGAAAATCGCGACTTTCTCATACCCCCTTGCATTCGATGCCCCCTCCCCTTAGGGGGTTCCCGTCGGAATATTACCATACCGTTTGGTATACGGAAATATTAAAATAGTCTGTCTACCCGATGGTGAAAATAACTTTGATGGTATGTTTAGCCGTTTCGACACAATACCGGCGTGTGACAGACGGACAGACAGACAGACGGACCGAAATTCAATGACACGAAGCGTCGCGCGGTCTCTCTGCGACAGCTGAGCTTCTTGTAAAATTATTATTTGTAATCGTATTATTAAGCCGCCGCTCGCGACAGCGAGAGCGGCTAAGTGCATCGGAGCTGTCCATCTGTTCGTTTGTCTGTCTGTCGCCAAAATGCAAAAACGCGATTTTCTCAAAAACTAAGCAATCTAGAGCAATGGTGTATATTGACGTTGTACATGGGCTTTTCAAATAACCCATTATTGGACCCCTAAAATCCAAGATGGCTAAGATCGCCATCTTGAAAATTGACATGACGTTATTTTTTTCTGCCGAGGGTGGTCCGATTTGGATAAAATTTCGGAGACTGGTGCAGAATGACATCTCGACTGCGGTGATGTGTTCGAAATCGAAATCAGATGTAGAATTCCAATATGGCGGACGTTTGGGCGAATTCAATGGCATGTCATCCCAGAGCCACGTATCACACTGCAGGGTGCTGCCACTTGGCGAATTCACTGTCACTATTCCAGAGCCACATGCCACATCACTGGGTGCAGTCACCTGGCGAAATCAATGTCATGATCGTGCCACATTGCAGGGTGTAAGAATTCAATCCGCCATATTAAAAATCGTTTTTCGCCATATTTTTTTTTGTTTTTAATGCAGTTTAGGCTTTGATGAGCGGCGGCTTTCGTATCGTCTCCGATACACTTGTTTATTATGTAAAGCACACAACACACAAACTGCGGCTAAATGTTAGATTAATTCATACTTTATGAGACAACAATGCAAGTATATCAGTTTCAATAAAAGCTTAAATTACTAACTAAATGATATGTCTATTTATAGGCGACCTATGTGTCAAATCAAATCAAATCAAAAAGTGAATTTATATAGCGCGTCTTCAATAAAAAATTCTCAGACGCGCCACCTACACATAAGCACGCTCAAACAACCATGTCTTA
>Ga0209149_1000610_pt1 | contig 15441 bp, 10 predicted proteins | sample WorMetTyACAVOLI2_FD_187423 | JGI IMG/M metagenome (GOLD analysis project Ga0209149, IMG submission 187423) | Marine gutless worms symbiont microbial communities from Max Planck institute for Marine Microbiology, Germany - Olavius algarvensis... ... | reverse complement strand
GTGTGTGACCCCACAATCCGGCAACCGGGTTTCGACCTCCCTCGGCAACAGTGGTCTCTGCTGAACCGTTTTCGCACGGAACAGGGACACTGCGGTGCCTGCAGAAGGAAATGGCAACTTACAGACACTGATCTGTGTCCTTGTGGCGAGACCTGACAAAACTGAATGGTGGCTTATCTCGGCTACACTCTGCGGATGAGGACGCTGTTTCGTGGCTGACCAATTATGGTAAATGACACGCATACGAGAAGAAGAAGCAAGAAAAACCTATTTATAGACCTTCAAGGACTTTTTTTGAGAAGGCAACAGTAAAAATCCCGCGATAAACTTAGTTATTTCAATGTTCACTGTACGACTGTCAGATTTTACTGAAGCGACAAAAACGATTGTTAGTTATTGCAAGCTTAGCCTACTAGACGATTACAAGTTCAGTCGTCGGCACCAGTGATCTACTGTCAGTTGAATTTTGATGACTAAGATTTGTAATCGTTAAACTTCTAACGATTAATCAAGTATGTGATCAGTAATTTGCGTAGCCCTAACTATTTGTATTCTTCACCTTCTTGCTAAAAGACACTTAACTTTCAAACTGTCGTAACTTTGGATCCATTTTTTGCCGCGCGATGCAAGCGCGGCCTTAGCCGTCATGCGGTAGGCCTATCTGTCTGTGCGTCTGTGTGTGTGTGTCCGTCACGTTCGTGCATTGTGTCAAAACGAATAAACATATCTTCAAAATTCACTGTCTGGTAGCCACACCATTCTAGTTTTATAAACCAAACGGCATGGCAATATTCCGACGGAAACCTCCCCCTAACGGGGGCGTCGAATGCAGGTGGGGTAGGCTCAAATCTCGAAATCAACGACTATTTGGCCTTGCAATCAATAACTGCTGCAATGTAGTTTGTATTTCGCACTTTGCGGCCGGCTTTTTGTTTACTGCGGGTATTGGACGACCAAGCGCGATCTCGCGCTATACACATACACAGTCACGGTGGACGTGAATCGTGTGTATGACAGCAAGGCTCGACGTTACGCCGAAGACAACAGAACAGAATCGAATTGTACGCACTGATAGATCCGAAACCGAAGTAACTAATAATAAAAAAACTGCGCTCGAGGTATTGTACTATTGAAGCTAACTACTGACAGACACGAAGCATCGCGCAGCTTTTTTGCGACAGCAGAGCTTCTTGTTTCCAAATATTATTCAGCAAAAAAATAATCACGAGATATAACAGAAAGCCGACCTGCTTGAGACAGCCTTTAAAGTTGTAACTGGTTGCAGGTGCGAGTTGTTCAACGTGGGTGGTCCGAGGACGACCGCCAACAAACATGACTTTACTGGAGAGCATCGTAAACTCGCCGACTGTCGTTCCCGTCTTTTGTAGATTATCGTCCGCCTCAACGGACACCTTCACACAGAAGCCAATATTACACAGTAAAGCCTACTAGCCAGCCAGTTGACATAACAAGAAGTTCAGCTGTCGCAGAGAGAATGCGCGATGTTTCGTGTCACTGAATACTGCGCTAAGTCACTCAACGTGACTCAAGGTCATTCGAAGTGACACCTTGAGTAGGGCGTGTGTAAGTCACTATAGCATTCCATTGCAACTATCCTCTATACATCGTACCGTTTCTGAAATATTCAGCGTGGCGTGACGTTGAAATCTGGGTTATAAGTCACTCAGAGTTATTGAAAATGGTACCATTCGAAAGCTTGGGTACGGCTTCCTATTCGCATAACATAATAACTATTACCGTATCGTGTACCAGTTCCGAGATAAATCGAGATACTGGTTTATACCCCTCCTGCATTCGACGCTCCAGTTAGGGGGGGGGGTTACCGTCGGAATATTGTCATGATGTTTGGTGCGAAAAACAAAAATCGTGTGGTTACCCGACGGTGAAAAAGTTTGATGATATACACCGTGTCCACATAAAAAAGTGCCACTGATTTTTTCGCAATAACTTTTACAAATATGCACGGATTTTTTTTTATTTTTGGTACACAACTTTGCAAATTAATGCTAACCATACTGGTAAATTTACTACGTTGCGTGCCATGTAGCCTACATCCCTTACCTGGTGACGTAATGTTGACGTCACTGAAATCATGCCGTTCACCATGCACGTGACACTGTCACCATGCTGCAGAGAGAAAGACGCCATAGTTTATCCCTCTAGAGATTGGCCACCCAATTCGCCAGATTTGAATCCGGTGGACTACAGCATCTGGTGTATCCTTCAAGAGAGGGTCTACCGTTCGCAGATCCATGACGTGAAGGAGTTGAAAGAACCGTATCTGCTGAGCGAGTGGAGGCTGCTGGACCACACCGTCATCGCAACAGCAGCGACCGTGCAGTGGTGTAGTCGTTTGAATGCATGTGTTCGCGTGAATGGTGGACATTTTGAACATAAATTTTGAGCCTCTGACTTTCTGCTGTGTTTTGTTTGTTTCATCGATACTGGTTCCCTTAAATGTGATCGATATAAACATGTGAAAGTGCTATTATTGTGTGCAATGTGTTACTTTTGTGTCTGAGACTTTCACACGGTATGGTAGCAACATAACGAATGTGTGGCAGGAAATTCTTACGCCAATGACTCTGGCATTCTCTTGTGAAGATGTGCGCGAAAAATTATGAAAATCTGTCCATATTTGTAAAAGTTACGGTGAAAAAATCAGTGACACAATACTTGTGTGTGACATACGGACGGACAGACAGACATTTGCGACAGCATAGACCAAGCTATGCATAGCATCGCGAAAAAAGCACTATAGTGACTGAAACTGGTCTAGCGAAATTGTGATGTCAAATCTGTAAGCAGGACAAAGTATGAATTTCCGATAACTTTTTCATACCCGAGGTCCCAGGGGAATACTCCTTGTACTTCTATTCTACCTGTTATATTGTTCACTGCCTGTATTGTGTACTGGTTGCGCTTGTCAACTTATTATTAAAGAAAATGATGATGATGATGATGCGATGGTTTCAAACGAGACTGGGGTGGGTAAAACGGCGAAAAACGCAAATTATCGACCAATAAATCGTTCTACCTCGGAAACGACAGTACATAGATATAATAGTTGCAATGGAAGACTAATAGGAAGTCGCATATGGGCTTTTGATTGGCACCAATTTCGATGATATTGAATAACTTTGAACGACCGTAACGCACTACCTTACGCTATGTAGCTTTTTGGGGCTCACTCTGTAGAAGAGAATGAAGGGTGGACCAATACTGTCAGTGGCAAAACGATAGCTCGGGTCCGCAGATTTCAGCGATGTACAGATCGTGTACACATACGCACGATGAGTGACCCCTAACCTAGATTTCAAGGTCACGATATTCTTCAACGTAAAATCTCGAAAATGGTACAAGATAGGCCTACTTACAATGACAGACTGATAGGAAGTCAATAGCAAGTCGTAAATAATCTACTAAATGATGCCATTTTAAATGACCTTGAATGACGCCTAACCAACATTTCAAGGGCACGCCATTATTCGACGTTGAATATCTCTGAAACGATACAAGATATGTGGTTACTACAGATCACTAATAAAAACTTATATGTGACCTATTGAATTGTGAAATAGCAATAACCTTGATCGACCTTCAAGGTCATTTAAGAGTTTTTGATCAGCTTTATTCACCAAAGGTAGACATAATAACAAAATAAAGAATAATAGAAAATATATAAAATAACAAAACTTAACTAGATTATTACAACATACAGCAAAGCGCAACTTATACTGATTAGATCAACTTTCTACACGGAAGTAATGTGACACTATTCATGATTAATACAGTCACATAATCATGGATTATGATACACTGACTCGAATTTTGCTATGCGTCTGGTCGACAGAGTGCTAGGTAATTCAAAGCCAAAGGATTGCTGGCAAGATTAAACAATTTCGATATTACTGGTGCTGAACAGCTTCATAAACAAGAAGCTCAGCTGTCGCAGAGAGGCCGCGCGATGCTTCGTGTTTGTCTGTAGTCAGCTTCAACATACCTACAGCGCAGTTTCTTATTACTAGTTACTGCGGCTTCAGATTTACTAGTGCATAAAATTCTATTAAATTATGTTCTGCTGTCTCCTATTGTCTCCGGCGGTGTCCGACCAAAACTCCCCGAACAAACACCCGTAGGTCATAACCCCCCTTGTTCTCTGCCGTTCGTGGGTCGATTGGGGTCAGGACCCCGCCTCGTGGGTCGGATAGGGTCAGGAGTACGGGTTAGTGTCAGTTTTCACCAAAAATACCCGCCGGGTTCTGTCCTACGATGTCCTACGGCAGCAGAAAAAAGTTATGACCAGCGGGGTTGTGTCCGGGGGCGTTGACCTCCGTCTCCGGCGTATAACGTCGAGCCCGTCACAAACACTTCGTCGTCGTCTTGTGAGAACAACGAACGACGGACGCCGCCGTGAGTGCTCGGCTCGACGCTTGCCGCCGTTCGTCGCGGCTTTATTTTTCACACTTCGCGACTCGTACGGTTTACAACACTGTAGACATGTATGCAGTGTATGCAGCGATATTCGTTCAGAATCGCGTTTTTGCCTACCCCACCTGCATTCGACGCCCTCGTTAGGGGGGTTTCCGTCGGAATATCGCCATCCCGTTTGGCACGGAAAAACTAGAATGGCTTGGCTATCCGATGGTGAAAAAATTTCGAAGATATCTTTATTCGTTTTGGCGCAACTCACGAACGTGACAAACAGACGGACGGACACCGCATGCCGGCAATAGCCGCGCTTATGCATAGCATCGTACGGCAAAAATCGGTTAATAGAAAAGTCCAGTGACGCCATTTGGGACTTACTGAGTTCACAAACTTCGAGGCCATAGAGTAAGATGGGGATGCATTTGCTTTTCACCAACTGAAGAGTCACTTCTTCAGAAGCTATTCGTCCGATTTTACCAAAGACACTGTTAGCAGCTTTATAGAACAAACGTTTGTCTGAAAATAACTGCAGCCTACTTTTCCGGTCTTTGATAAAAAGTCCAGGCGATCTAATATACATCTTTATTCACCAATATGGTAGCGCACAAAAAGAAAATACAAACATACAAACAAAAAGCAGTATAAAAAACACATCTAATAAAAGATGACATTGCCGATGACCTTGTGTGGTATTTGAAGGTCATTTCAGGTACTCTAAACTGTTTCATTGTTTGTATCTAAAATACAGCATATAATAATTATAATGTACGAAGTCAGTTACAATTCTCCGTTAGAGCTCTGATTTTTATTAGACTAATTCGGCTGAACACTCCTGCCAGAAGTTGGAATAGTATCGTTCCCTGGAGGGCTGCACGGATCCATCAATTTACCGATGTCACTAACGTCTAATTAAGTAAAATACGTACGTAAGTAAATGATTTATGCAGCGCCTAAATCGGATAAGAAGCAGATCCGTTGGTCGCAACGGCCAGAAAATCCAACTAGCGTCTCAGCGTAAAGTAGATAAAGATATAAATGGTTAATTATTGACATTTAACCCTTTAGAGTGCAAGGGTAATTTTGGTTCCACGTCGAATAATATGAAGTTGGTACACTGGCCGTTAATGGGTGAGCTGCTACATTTGGTACAGCGATGAGGGGCCTGAATGGGGCCGCAGCCCGCCCAGGCCCCTCCTCGCTGTAGCCTACCAAATGTAAAAGGCCACCCATCAACGGCCAGTGTACCAATCACCGCATTGCTGTATAATGGTCCGTTGCTGTGCCAATTAAGGTGTGCCAAAAAATCTGCTGTCGCAGAGATGATGCGCGATACGTGTCTGTCAGTAGTTAGCCTCAACATTACATTTACAATACCACCTCGAGCGCAGTCTTTTATTACTAGTTACTTCGGCTTCAGATTAACCAATGCAAACAATTAAATTCTGCTAAATTAGTCTTCGGCGTAACGTCGAGGCTTTGCAATAAACAAGATATACTGCATGATGCGTGACGGTGTGTCGTCCGCTCCTGCTATCAACAAAAGCCGCCGCTAACCGCTACAACCTATACTCCAGCGGTGAAATGTTGGCGACACGCAACGGTCCAGCAGTGATCGATTACAAAGCTATAGATATTGGTTGAAAATTGCGACTTTTGCCACAGTTAGGGGTCTCCGTCGGAATACTGTGATAAAGTTTGGTATGAAAAAAAGTAGAATGGTGTGGCTAACCGATGGTGAAAAAGATTGGAGATGTGATTATTCGTTCCGACAAAATACACGAACAAGACAGACACTCGGACAGACAGACAGACAGACAGACGGACGGACACCGCACGACGGCACAGGCCGCGCTTATGCATAGCATCGCGCGGCAAAAATGCTCCGCAGTAAAATGACGCAGTGGTTGCAGCAGCAATGTGGAAAGCGTGCTAAGGTGTCATCTTGTATATGTTACAGTATATTTGCGTAATAAGTGATTACGTGAAATTCCTAGTAATTGCGCGTAATTACGGATATTTATTGACAGTTATTACACGAAATAACTAATCCTAACCCTAACCCTTACTCAACCCCAACCCTAAATCTAACCCTTACTAGACATTTCACGAAATCACTGCAGTTACGCAAATTTACTGTAATATATTTACACTTTGATCATTTTATGTCCACGTTCATTCAATCGACACAGAGTCGCCTAAACTGTCGTCAGACTGGTGACGACTGCTGCAGAGCGGTGTGACACAGGCACAGAACAGAAAGACAACGAAACGCCACAGCAATGCCACGGTACCAGAGGACGAGAACAGGACGGAAAACGGAGAAAAAAAACACAAAATAGCACGACGGCAGCCAACTTACATCACTAAGTGAGCAATAATCGCGAAGGGTCGGACTTAGTTAGGCGTATGTCAGCTATAAATCGTTGGAGCCACCTAGGACAGCGTTGTCGAGCGAGCCGTACAATTAATTCGACGACCAATGTCGACGGCGACATTATGCAGTAGACGGGCAAGCAAACCGGGATGAGTCCGGCTCGCAGTGGTGTTGGTCGATTGAAGACGACATTGATTGATGAAAGCGAGGCCAAAGATGACGTGTCAAGACATCAGACCGGTTGACGGACATGTAAACACTGGCAACATGACTCAGTCGGGAATAGCTTCGATGTATGGAATGCTGATGTACAGATAAAGGTCTGGACACCTATCTTCTCTACATCACTCGTGAATACTGACCAGCAGCGCATTACCATATCGTACATGGTAGCTGACTAGCATGAGCCAGTGGTACCCCCAGCTGCTAATGCTGCCACCCGCTGCCCACTATAACGGACAATGGCCCGCGGTGCAGCATGCAGATATACCGTCACTCCAATAAGACGCACTAAGCTTTCACCCGGTAGCCCATACGCACTCGATAAGGTACTATATATTTCCCGTCTCGCTGAGGGTAGAAGGCTGAGTTGGCCTGAGCACACGTGGTTAGCAACGTGGTTGCAGTGGACCTGGTGAGCAACGTTCAGGTGCACTAGAGCTTGTGAGATGGGGGATAATCGAAAACACTTACCGTCCTCATGCAGTCTGCGCCACCACTTCAACGACTGCACCAAAGACCACACAACGCCTGGACTGTTTAACTTAAAAGTCCCCGTGGAATTATTGCGTCTGTTAACCGATTTCTATTTTTTTGGCACAGTGACACCTGAATAAATTTCCAACAATGTGAGGCATGTACTGCCCACCGCGCCTAATGTGTGTTCTTACACTATCTTGGCGAAAATGGATGGTCAAATAAGTTTAAGAACTGGTAGGACCAAGTGGTTTTATTTCCACAAAACTTTTTTGTTCTCGATCCCAACGATTCACGCCTGCGTGAATGCTCATGGAGGACAATTCGAGCACTTGCTCCGACTGTCTTGCTTAAGTTGTCAAGTTATGTTAGTAAGCCTATTTCTGATATTATTATTCTTTAACTTTCTAAATTTCATGTTAAAAGACAGTGACAAACTGGCTATTCGCCCAGACCACCCACGTCGCCGTACAGAAGTCAAAGTTTGCATGCCGGGTGGCCTCCGGTGTGTAGTTCTATATTTCAAGTTTTATTAAAATCGGTCCAGTGGTTTTGCCGCTGTGGGTGGTCGAAAATCGCCCTTCCCCATTACTTTGGCCATCGGCTTATACAACAGCTTGTACTACCGTACCAGCCGTGATTTATTGGACCAATGTTGCAAAGCATTCAGTTCTAACTGTAAAGTTTTATGATCTTTGTCGCCGGTGACATGCTTAAACAACTTTCCGTCATCTGCAAAAAAGTAGATACAGGCAAATTGTTCACAAATTTCTGGTAAGTCATTTATGTAAATCACAGTCTAAACGGTAGTTCAGATAGTGTTAACGGCGACCTTCAATTCCTATGGGAATAGGCAAATTTCAACCCCCGACAAAATCAATACCCCTGAACTGATCAACAAAAAGTCGGCATAGTTGATTACGTCCACGAGAGGACCCCTATACCAAATTTGGTACAAAAATCACCTACTGAAGGCTTCTGGGAAAATGGGTGAAATATAACAAAAAATATTTTTTTATTTATACCTTTCTTTTTTCTCAGGTTCGCGTCCAGGTCTGATCCGTGGATGGATTTTTACACGCGACAGCTCAAAAGACGTGAAATCATGCAAGGATGTGCCTTTTGGGGGTCTGAATGATATCCCCCTAAATTTTGGGGTAAAACCCCCCAAAACCTGAAATTTTGGAGGCGTAAATAGGACTTTCAAGCCTGAATGACAAAAAATTCAAATCCTTATGACTTAAAAACTACTTAGCCGATCACGACGAAAATTTTACAGGGAGTACGCACCACGAATACGCCTTCGCGGGTGGTCCCATGGCTCCCCCAACAACGTAACGAAAAGTCGAAACCGGAAGTTAATTCGCGTGACGTCATCAAAATTTGAAGGTCTGAAGGATAAGTGCGTCGATCTCAGTGACAATAACAGATATTTGAACCAAATTTGGTACAGAGCACAAATACCACACTATCAACATGCTGGAATGGCCAAATTCACATAACCTGAAAATCCAAGATGGGGGCTGCAATTATTTCAATAATAAATGATGTGGTACCTTATCAAAGGCCTTTTCAAAATCAGTATAAATTGTGTTAATCTGTCCCCCGTTTTCTAGTGCACTGTCCATTCCTCCATAATGCAGTAGCTGTAACACAGTGGATCGGCCTTTTAAGAAACCAAACTGGTTCTTGCTAAAAAGATCGCTGTGAAGAAAATGCTGAATTATATAATCCCTTATAAATTGTTCCATTATTTTGCACAAAATACTCGTAAGACTAATTGGCCTACAGTTGCATTGTTCGGACTTTTTGCCTTTTTATAGAAAACAGATATATTAGCATTAACCCAATCATGTGGAAATTCCTGTAGTTTAAGGGAAGCCTCAAATAGAAGTTTTAATGGGGTAGTTATTTTAGTCCTAGTTTCAAATAAACTTCTGGGATGTAGTCCATCAGGCCCTGGTGAAGTTTCTCTAACATTTTCAATATTTTTTCCTCATTAAATTTTATATTTAGTTCAGTAGTATCAGCCATTAGTTCAGTAGTATCAGCTGCATAGACGTCTTAAAATAAGGGCTGACGGCAGCCACTCTCGGGTCCGCAAACTTGGGTCCATTGGTATTTTAAGTATTTTTTGCTATAACTTTTTCAAAAGTGGTCCGTCATCAGCTGTTAGGTTTACCTGTTGTTGATGAGATACATCAGCTTTTGTGAACACGCTAGAAAAATATTTACAGAAAGCTGATGACTTTTGCATGTCATCTGTGATGGTGACCTCTATTCCATTGTCAATTATTGTCTTCAGATCTTCAACTGAAGACTTCAGTACAGTTTTGTTTTTAACATAGGCCCAGAACTTTTTCGGGTTGCTTTTTGCTGCCTTAGCAATTTCGTTTTGTTCAGTTTTTTTGGTTTCTTTCTGGTTATTCTACGGATATTATTTCTAAGTTTTTTTATATTTAGTTACATACTGTAAATCCCTAGTCTCGATTTATCGGTTTCATAGCCTATGTTTATATCTAATTTTCTCTCGTACATCTCTAGGCAAAGGACATTTCCAGTACGGCTTGCCCCATTCATAAAAATTAGAGATTTTTGGCACAAACTTCTCAATGCCTTCAGCAAGCCTATTTTTGAGAAGCAACCATTTGGCATCAATACTGCTACATTGTCTTAAGTATGGTTCCCAATCAGTATCCATGAACTTACGAAGATTTTCATAGTCTCCTTTCCCGTAGTTGTACTGCTGACCTAGTGTCTTGCGTGAGGTATCAAATTTACAAGTTAAAAATAGGACTGCATGATTAGTTTTACCCAGTGGACTTAGATACTCTATGTCATAAATGGTTTCATCGACAGTTAAAACTAAATCTAAAATATGGGGTTCGTTCTGTCCTCTAGCTCTAGTTAGGTTCATGATATGTTGACTAAGGAAGTTATCATGCATCGTTTTGATGCTGACTACTTCTATTAGTGGGTTTTATATCATTAGACCAATCAATCTGGTCATTGAAATCACCGACAATGATATTATATCCCCTATGTCCATTAGAGAGATAAGTTATTAAATCATTTACAGCTTTATCATTCTCATCAGTGCTACTAGGGCTTCTATGGTAGTTAATACCAAACGCGCATATTTGGATTGTATTTCAATTATTAGATGCTCGGCAGCCTTAGAATTTAAAAGCAACTGTTATGACTTTAATATACAGTCAACATAAAGAATAATACAACGTGGAAACTTTTCAAAGTCATTATGACACATTTCATATCCGTTGATGGACAACTCACTAAGTTTTGTTTGCCATATTGTTTTTTGCTTAACCTCAGTTATTGCAATAGTGGATGGTCTATAATATAAGGAATTAATCACTAATTTCAATTCATGTATCTCGTTGTGCAAAGAATCAGCATTTGTATACAAAACAGTTAATTGCTCCCCTCCCTCCTGCTGTTCTTTTCGTGTCAATTGTAGGAACCCACAGTAAGAGCGGTACGCAACGCATGCATGCCTCGTATTGTTGGTAACTTATTCAGGTGTCACTCTGCCAAAAATTATAGAAATCGGTTGACACTCTACTAAGTTATTGCAAAAACAAAAGGGGTGCAGTTTTTTTGACACAGTGTACATAACTTATGCACAATGTCATGTGGGGGACCATTGAAGTTTCCGTTATCAGGTAATTTCATCTCAAAATCAGCCAGCCCATTTTGCTTACTTATTAAGCCGCCGCTCGCGATAGCGAAAGCGGCTGTCCATCTGTTCGTCTGTCAGTCTGTCTGTCGCCAAAATGCAAAAAAACGCGATTTTCTCAAAAACTAAGCAATTTAGAGCTATGGTGTCTATTGACGACCTATAGGAAGTTGTAATTGGGCTTTTCAAAGTACACATTATTGGATCCCTAAAATCCAATTTGGCTGAGATCCGCCATCTTGAAAATCGACATGACGTCATTTTTTCTGCCGAGGATGGTCCGATTTGGATAAAATTTCGCAGACTGGTGCAGAATGACATGTCGACTGCGGTGATGTGGTCGGAATCGAAACCAGATGTAGAGTTCCAATATGGCGGACGTTTGGGCGAATTCAATGGCATGTCATCCCAGAGCCACGTATCACATTGCAGGGTGCTGACACTTGGTGACTTCACTGTCACGATTCCAGAGCCACATGCCACATTGCAGGGTGCAGTCACCTTGCAAAATCAATGTCGCGATCGTGCCACATTGCAGGGTGTAAGAATTCCATCCGCCGTAGTGAAAATCGTTTTTCGCCATATTTTATTCTTTTTGGTTTTTAATGCAGTTTAGGCTTTGACGAGCGGCGGCTTTCATATTGTCGTTTTAGCGCACATATCAGCATTATGAGAAGCGTAAACGAGGCTATGTTAGCCTATTACAGGCTGTTACGGCTATTTTTTGGCGGTAGGCCTGCAATTGTGTCCTTTGTATTGATTGATTCGCTGTGGCACCAGTTTTACTGAACAGAGCCCCCACATTTGTGGGATTACGCGGAAACGGCTGCAGCTATCGACACGAAGCTTTCCCACGCTTAAATTTCGAGTCAAAGTCCGGCCAAAATCAAAATAGGGGCCTACATTGGACAAAAAATGTAAAAAAAAGTCGTACGGTCTGTGCGGACGTAGTGATGCCTCTGTGATATTCGCCAGGTGACATCACCCTGCAATGGGCTCAGCTGTCGTACGGTGTGCGTGGGACGCGGTTTACTGTGCCTGACACACGTGTTCCGTTTGTTATCCATTATCTCTCGCATCTGTCAGCCGATGGCCGGCCAATCTCACGAGTCCAGTCCAACTCGTGACTTTGACCAGTTGTCCATTTCAATTTCGACCTGACGTCGGTAGTCGTCACCGGCTGCACATAGTCACCATTAATCACGTGCCTGCGGCGTCGACAGGTCTTCTAATGCCCGACGTTCGAGTTTGTCCAATATATATATAATCGATAGAAATCAATTATTTCGGGACGCGCCAATTAGACTTACACTTCAACCCGTCGTGCGATCGATCAGGCAGAGATAGGCGGGATAATAGCTGTCAATCTCGGGTCGTTTGCGTCGAGTCTCATCGTCATCTCGAGCCAACTCCGCCGCGAAATGAGTTTGATCTGTGTTGGTCGGGCCACTGACCGTTCGACATCACCCAGCACGACCGAGGGACACCATGGGGCACAGAGGTGCACTGGACAGGGACGCTACGGTTCTGAACGTTGACGACAGCGGCGTGTGTTCAAGCACGGAAAACCTGCAGATCTAAACCGTTAGCCATATCGCGCCTGTATTGGTGAAAGGTCGTAACTGGGTTTACAGAAAGCGGAGGTATTGGCGAATAACTTGTTTCGCACACAAAGACTGTGCCCTTTGATTAACATAACAGCGGCAAAATATGTTATTAAATGAAACATATCCAAGTTGAATAATTCACTTCGTAAATCGGCGTGGTACTGGCTATTTGAAGAGCGTGAGAAAATCAAGATTACGTTGCCTTTTTCCACGTGCGTGCTGGTCGCTGTTTGACGCGCTGAACCGTCGTATTGCACAGTTACGAGTTTTACGACGTTTCTCGACAGCAACGCAGCTCGCAGTGCAGCCGCTTGGTCTTAACTTCGCTCGATGCTGGCCAGCAATTATTAATAATAATAGTAATAATCTGTATTCGCATAATAATAATAATAACGAGTGCATGTGTAAAGCGCAAAATTAAATTGCGCTGCCGTAGAAAGTTTTCATTTTCCGCGCAAATCATTGCCCTGTTTACGACCTATCTCCATGCGGCCACGCCCAGTTCCCTCCTCGCTGTACCACATGTAACAGCCCACCAATCAACGGCCAGCGTATCAACTTTATATTATTCAACGTGGCACTATAGTTGCCTTTGAACTATAAAAGGTTAATACGTTCGTTCCAGTCAAGCTGCCAGTGACGTGGTTGCTTGACCGACGATCGCGCTACCAGCACTCAGCTGCCGCCTATCGACACAAGCATATCTGTATAACTTTTGCGACTATAAAGTGTTTTTCATGAAGCGTGACCTCTACAATTTCTTCAACAATAACAATTAACTATATAAATGACTAAAATGAGAGCTTTCAGACAAGCGGTGCGCGGCGCAGCGAACCTCGCCGTTCGTCCACCGTGAAGTGCTTGAAATGCTGATCGTTTGTCAACGTTGCGTGAAGTCAAACGTTACTGGACAGACAAAGCTATACAATGACAACGTTACTGCGGGAAATACGTAAAGAATATTGCATTGTAGTTTTGGTTCGAAGTGAAGCGAATATTTTTCACAAAGCTCTCGCTAAAACAACTTTTTAATGTTTTTGCCCAAAATAACGACGTAATACAAGAATCAACGTTAGTCTGCACTGATAGTTTCATGTCGACTGCTACAACAGTTTGGTGTAATATCGCTGATAAAGAAACACGTGCACCAGAAAACAATATATAGCTCGCCTGCCTTCTCGGCGGGGCGGTAATAATAATAATAATAATAATAAACGTGGAGATACGTTCAGTTAGAAGACGATCTGATGATGATGATGGTTCATTTAGTTGATGACTGTCGCTCGTGACGAAAAGTAGTCGAGATGTGTAATGAAAAGTCTGCGAGAGGAATGCAAGTTATTGCCATTTTGGCTAACAACGGGTACTCACGACGGTCACTCCACGTCGTTCGTCTGACTGCTAATTCAACACCATGCTTGCGTGACATAACGCTGTTCATAGCGTTTGTATTAGCCCATGCAGAGGTATTTTCAACAATGCACTAATAACAGACCTAATAAAACACTGCAAGTAAGGCGCACGATGTTTGCAGTCATAACCGAACTGGAGGCGCTGGCACTCGCTAAATGCGTAGCAGTGGTACGATGTGGTAAACTATATAAATGAGTAAAATGAGAGCTTTCAGACAGCGCTTCAAGGTACTAACAGTCTGGGAAAGCGTTACGTCTTACTTTGAAGCCAAATAAGTTGAAATAACTAAAGATCTTTTACAAAATTCGGAACTTCGGTGCAGAAATACATATCAAGCAAGAGTTGATGTAGTTGATGTAGTCAAACGCAGAGTGCGGCTGGCGTGATTTTAAACTGAACAGGCGACTACGGTGCCTTTCTATTGTGTGTGAAATATAGCTGTACCGATTGACTGATTCATCAACTGATATATCAGTAGTAGGCCTACCATCAACATTCCTTCAGCTAAGTACGATTTGTCACACCCAGGTATCTACCAAGGTGTCTCTCGGATTCAGCTTGTTATCTGGTCTGCAGCTGCAACTAGCTGGCACTACGCCGCATCTCCGACTGATTCTCATCTCTCACACAGCCTCATAGCGTTTTATGCGAGTTTTATAGCACTATAACAGACGTCCGATGCTCGTATAGTGACGCCACGTTACCGTTATCAGTAACTTCATGACGCTTGCCGCCCGGTAATTACTGCAGTAGAGAGAACACGATCTGATACGGTCGACATCATCATCATCGTCGTTGACATCATCATCATCATCATCATCATTACTGCAGGGTCATGGAGTTCCTATGCGACGTGACCGTGATACGAGGTCGATACAAATCTGACACAATTATGACGGTCTACGAGTGGCTACGGGTTTGCCACGATGAGCTCCTTGCCTATAGATTTGCACGTCGATTCGTTGTCGTATTGTCGTAAAGTCCTCGAACTCGAAACGCAGTTGTAAGCGCCACTTTAAGGACGTACACTACACAGCCGCATGTAATCGTAGTCGTCTGCTGTAAGTGTAGGCCTAATCAATCAATCAGAAAAGGATTAGAGTGACCAAAGTAACGAATGTTACTGCGAGACCACTATTACAGTGCTAATAAATAAAGGATCGTTGAAATAAAAAAAGTTTTCAATTGGTGCTGGAACGACC
>Ga0209149_1000609_pt1 | contig 15442 bp, 10 predicted proteins | sample WorMetTyACAVOLI2_FD_187423 | JGI IMG/M metagenome (GOLD analysis project Ga0209149, IMG submission 187423) | Marine gutless worms symbiont microbial communities from Max Planck institute for Marine Microbiology, Germany - Olavius algarvensis... ... | reverse complement strand
TGGTGCACCACGCGATATGCCTGTTTACTTCCCAGCTTTTGCTGGTACCAAATTATACTGCTTGGTGACAGAGGCAGTAGGGTGTGAACAACTTGCCTAAGGTTGTTACGCAGCAGCGTCGCGGCCAGGCCTCGAACCCGCGACAACTAGATCGCAAGTCCGACGCTCTACCACTAAGCCACCGTGATCGAGACCAGGGCGAAACGGTCACAGCAACAATTATTATTTTCAATAAGAATAGGAATACAACATTTCTGCAATGCGCTCTTTTCCATCCCATTTGACTCGTAATGGTGAATCGACGTCAATATTGATTCAAAATACATCGATGATTGCTGCTGCGACTGCAAAACGACGCGCACCTGTTGGCTGTCGTGTAGGGGGGAGGCGCCGCAGCCGCCTGCCACAGCGACTCACTCACGTGCACTGTACACTGCTCTTAGCGTTCTTCGCTGGCTAATCGATATTTGTGACGATGTGTTTTTTTCTGAGCGTTTGCATTAGCCGACAGTTTCGATGATAACAGGGTGCTCGAATGAACTGCAGTAACACCGTATGCTATTTCGTGTTTATGCTGCAGCCGCAAACGGATGTGTGTATAACATCGGATGTGGGTAGAACACATCATCCATTGTTTCACGTGCATCGTGCACGACGGAATTGATGCGGATGGAGAGAAACTGCAATGAGGCGCATTACAGCGATATTCAGCAGCAGCAGCGGCTAGCAGTGCGGTGCGGTGAAGCGTGACTATCGACACGCGTGATCGACTGACGATGGGTAACAACACGCTGTGTGCTCTGTGGCGCCGCAACAGACAAGAACGTAACTCTCGCCAGCTGAACAGGGACGTGTTGTTGCTCAGGTGTGCTCGTCGTGATGGCTTGCATGTCAAAACATACTGCGTTTCTTTTTTCGCCCGAAATTATTGCAGATATGAATGTACGTTAGTCATAAATAAATAATATTAGCTGCCATCCGCATGTTGGATTTCTAAGTCGATAACAAGCAAAAGCTCATTTTATTAGTATCGAACAGCAAGAAATAAAAACAACACATTTAGTAAAAGAACAAAATGCAACAAATGAATGGATACTAAAGGGAGAAGCAGGTCAATACAGACTCTGACGCCTCCCCATCCCCTCAACACCCCAAAATTAGCCATGCTGAAGTTTTATGCTGTTACTTATGAATTTTATTTTTATGCCAGCAAATACTTGTAAACAGTTAGGTCATACGTTTAGTTAAACACACACTGATGCACTCATTTGAAATTTGATAAAGTTACACCGCGTCGAACATGTAGGTGTTATAATCGTATAGCAAATGCGTTTTGTTAAGCACAAACCATCTGCTTCGATTTTTAAATTCCATTAGTAAATACGTCTTGTTATATATAATATAACAATATTCTGCTATCACAGATATTTGTATTGTGAGTTACGTTTTCCCATTGTAACATATTATATAAGTTTTTACCTCGCCTCGGCTTGAGCCGGTGAGGTATTGTTTATGGTTGCCTGAGTTTGTAACGATGTATGTTTGTAACTTTTTGATTTTAAATTTGTAACTTTGTTTGTACCGTTTAATTTTGTTGGTTAGCAGTATTACGGCAAATGGTCAAAACTTTCTTCATGAAACTTTTAGAATAGACGGGCAATGCAGTAATTATTATTAGCAAAGTGATAAAGTGACCATGTTAGCACATAACGCGGCAACTGTCACAGTGGACGTCAATGTTGTAGATTGTGGGGAGAGATATTTCAGTTGGAGGAGTACAGTGGCTGTGGCGATGATGAGAGATCGTCATGGACGCGGTTGTCGGACGGCGTGGCGCCTATCAATGTCACGTGCAACAGCAGCAGCCTTGATGGTCACAAGTCGTCAGCATCAACCACTGTCTTCCGCGTCGCCGCATACAGTCGTCACGTTGAGAAGATTCTTGACGTCATCATCTCACAGCCAGGTTCGTGCTGGTCATGCTGTCTGGGTGGTCCGAGGTCGCATTACATCTACGTTTACTCGCCGACAGCGTTTGCGTTTATTACTCCGCCACGGCGGAGTTACGTGATTGATGCTGTTTGTCTGTCTTTCTGTCTGTCATTCTGTTTGTGAGCAGGATTACTGAAAAAAGTAATCGGCCGATTTCATTGAAACTTGGTATTATGAACTGGTTAACTTGCGGTGGTGACCCGCTCCTTGATACGCATTCTAGATCACTTTTCCCTTTCCCTCACCATTGCAGAGATGGTATTTTAGGAGATTTGTTAGCACCAGGAGACGATTCTTGTCAAAATGAGTCACGCCAACAAAAGAATCCACTACATTTTGGGAGCGATCCGGCAGACATCCGGATCCAGATTAATCCGAAAATCTGGATGGATTCGAATCCCATATCACTTTTGGTTGAGATTTTGGCTTTGGCGAAGTTTACGCTCTTTAAGCAAGTCTGGTTTGTAGTAATTTGCATCGTCGTTGTGGTCGTCGTTATCGCATTTCGGTTTTTATTTAGCGGGCCTATTTGCAATTAATAATAAACGTCTCAAAGTGGTTTATGGAATGACCGGTTAAACGTGTCATACTGTTGTACAACTGTGACATTTGATAGACTATTAGCTGACGCCATGTATGTTATGATGGAAGTTTGATTTTATTTTTATTACATTAGCGTTATGAATTTACTTCGCTCATAACGTTTGTATTGCCAGATGTTTAGTAATCAGGAAAATATTAGAATGAATGGAATGGCTTAAAAGTTTACACCTCTAAAGCAACTTCAAATTATCAATTATCGACAGAAATAGCTATAAGTATGTTTAGTAACCATGTATAAGATCATAATTTTGCACAAAATAACTCAGCGAACTATAATTTACTGAACTATTTTCTAGTAATAAATTATTTAAACATAACTCCTCGCTATAAATACAGTGGTAATTCCAGTATACTGTAAACTTAAAAAATTTGGCAACAGTAATGCAAACTAATGAGATCGGTCACAATACTGTTCATTGTGTTCACCATCACGTCTTGCTGCAGAAATTAATCTCTTAAATGGCATGATTGATAAAGTCATTGCGTCTGCTGCATCGAATATTTTTTTTCATGAGATCAAGAAACTCGCGTGATGTCGATGGACTGTTTGCTGCAATGCTCACAGATGGTGCAATTCTTGCAATTTTTTGGGTGGGGGAGGAGGGACGCTGAAAATGGATGACCAGAAAATACAGGACCTGAAAATGTGGGACAAAATGTCACGGGTGGAAAATGCAGGACCTGAAAATGCAGGAAATGCGGCGAACCTGCTGAGTTAAATACAGCGAAGAGACACGCAAGGCGACATGTTGCGCGTGTAACATTTTGCAAGTTCTCTCCCCATTGCATTTATTTTCATCGTGAAGAAGTTTGATCGCACTTTTGTCTGTATAAGACGTTGACATTTTGACAATTTTCGTTTGACAAGATGACATCGATATAAATGTCATACAATGTTTATTTCTGGCTTCGGAAGCATTCATTATTTACTCACGAAATATAACTAGATCGTCGTAAATTAAGTAAACTGTTATTTTTACGCATTATTATCAGCTTTTATGTGTGTATATTAAACTGACTGAGTGCAATTTGTTTATGGGTATAAACTTCTGGCCCACCGTAGTACGGCTACGATATTATGTTGCAAAACTTGTGTTGTGATAGAGAAATAATAAATGTTTTAAGTTGTTAATAAGACAATAGTTTAGATACTGTACAAGTAACATTGCCTTGACTTGTGGTCAGTGTGCAATTTTATACTGCTTTTTATTTTTTTCCGTTGAAATTGTCGCCTGTTATCGTTTTTCCCTGACTTGCATTGCTACAGAGAGGCGGCGAGAAGCAAGCAAATCATAGTGCTTATAATGAGAATATTGCATATATTTTGACGTTGTAGGGACGTCTGTGAAGCAGGGAACCGAATGTTTTGTCTACTGGAAAGACCCGAAGACGCGCAAGTTTTGGGGTTTGAATTTTATCAACGCGGCGGACGCGCGTCGTTTCAAAGACTGGTGCACGGTACGTCGGGGACAATGTTTTCATATTGCATTTTTATCGTTCCGAACCACTTTGATATCAGACAATATACGATATCCGATAACACGCCTATATAATATCCTAGGTGCGTTTTGTCGTCTTTTTAACAAACGAATATTGGATTGGATGGGACATGTATGACGTACATCGCCTATACCCATATACAAGTACCACATTACTCTTAGTAAAATACCCTTTATTGTTGTTTGAATTCTACTAATTAGTAATTAACCTTGCAAGTTTTCTGTGCTGCAATCTATCAATATTGTTTATGACTTATGTTAGTGTTACTGCTACAAAATTAATGTTAACTATGTAATTACTACTTTATTTAACTGACGTTAGGCTTTGTGTTTCCTTCCTCCCAATAAAAAATCCACTCTAACCTCAGAAACAGTGAATTCTGTGTTCCACCTCAGTGTACCACCAACGTCTATAAACGCTCGTTTGTTAACTGGTGCTTGTTTTTACAGTTAGCACTGTTTTGTCATTGATCTTTTGTCAAGGTCAAAGGTCAAGGTCAAAGGAAACGATAATGAGATGTAACCACAATATTTACAAAATGGATAAGCCTACTTTGCTGCAAATTGGCACAACTGGTCAACGTGGCAAGGAGACGAAAAGATCTCAACTTTGGGCCAGGAGGTCACTCGTTGCCCCGAAGTTAGATTTTGGAAGCCTGTCGGAGCCATTTTTCTCTTCCTCTTCGGTTGAGTAGGTTTTCTAGTTCAGTTCCGCATTTTTTCTGCATGTACCGTAATTTTAGCCTGCATTTTCACTTCCGACGAAGACGTATACGTAGTGGAATTACGAGCGCAGGCCGCATCTATGTCCGCATCTAACAATAACGTTAATTCACACTATAGGCTACTTTAATTTCTAACTGCTATGTAAATTAAGACTTCTGTTTCCGTGAAGTTCTGCTTGGAAATCATAAATCATATCTTGGTGTTGCCAAAATTTATCAAGTCATGATTTAACAGTGTTAAGTTTCAGTACAACGTCGTCAGGGAGACTGTTCCAAGCATTAACCACCCTGTTAGTGAAGTAGTACTTACGCAAGTCACACTTTGCTCGACCTTTGTCTAATTTTAACAAATTGCCTCTGGTTGTCAAACCGTACACTCTAGTCACCTTCGGTGTTACGTCAGCATATTTACCAGTGAGAATCTTATACATTTCTATCATATCTCCTCTGACTTGTCTGTAATGTAACGTTGGAAACTTACATACTTTAAGACGATCCCTATATGGCAAATGTCTTATTTCAGGAATGATCTTGGTTGCCTTATTCTGAACTTTCTCTAGTACCTCGATGTCTCCCTTTTTATATGGTACCGATACTGGGACACAATAATCCAAGAGTGATCTAACCATACTTTTGTAAAATAAAATAAAATTGTTAATACTAATGTATTTGAAGTTTCTTTTAATTATTCCAAGCATTGCATAAGCTTTATGAACTTTATCGTGTAAATGATCTCGAAAAGTTAGCTTCTCATCAAATGTAACTCCTAGATCCTTATAACTTTCAACGTGTGTGCCAAAAGATACTATTTTACACTTTGAGATATTAAATTTCAATAACCAATGATTACTCCATTGCTTTAAAAAAAATCAATTCCTGAGTTTTCTATTCTGGCACTTTCGGCCTCCCGTCAGTCGTGTGACGCGCCGCAGTCTGTCATTTTGACCGACTTGACTTCTGTATACCGTAAACTGACAGCGACACCAATAATGCTAACGGAAACTACTTAAATATAAGACTGTCAGTTGCGTAACCACGAAGTGTGCTGAGACAACGACGATGTAGTATTCAGTAACGACAGCAAGTGATGCCAGAGTTGGACATGGATTGGATTCATCCATGGATTGGATTGGATGCTGCGTTGTATAGACTCCAATGACTCGCGTACTGGCACGCAGATCGTCATCGACGACGTCAGTCAAACTTCCGCCACCCAAGGTACGTGCGGTACACAACACTGGGTCACGTGATGACTTAACGTGATCATTGGGGATCACTGAGACACGCAGACACACATGATCGCGTTGTTTGAAGCTATGTTGTTACAAGCGGTTGCATAAATGTTCTCGAAAGAGTTGTCAGAACTTACGTCACATTAATTGGGTGTTTAGTCAAGTTTAGTTTGTATTGCATATTGCTGTTTTTTCTAGTATTTTTAAACATCTGCTACCATTCATATGGCGAATAAACATAAATACAATGGTTGTAAATGACATTTAAATATAGTAGCGTTGTGACGGTTAACTAGTGCAAGATCAATTCTCTCTGCCAGAAAATACATTGCATTTTATCTGTCTCACAACTGAAAGTGAAAGACTAATGCCTTACTTACTTACGTACTTACTTACTTACTTACTTAATAATTAATTAGGAATCGAGATCCAACTAGTGATACTGCGTGAAAGGCATTTGATCAGTTTTTGTCTGCTCCAAACAGCGAGTTCGCGCTGGTGTGTCGTCGTCTGATTCCGTCGACGTCCTGTCGCCGTACAACACACATCCGTACACCAGTCACGTGGACATGACGTCACGCAGGTGCGACGACGTCAGCGGACGGCGCGGTGAAGTCGAGTTACAGCTGCAAGTGCACGATGTTACGTCGGCGATGACGTCAGAGCAGCTGCCAGCGTCATCGACGACGTCAGTCTACGATAACGTCACGCTCGATGAAATGACGCAGCCGTCGACGGCGACTTCGAGGAAGATGACGTCGACGTCGTCGGGGAATCTCGTCGTTCGACGCGACGATCGGATGTCGCACAAACGTCGTGAGTCGTTCGCAGTCGGCGACAATCAGCAGACTCCACATACGACTGATACGAGGCACCATAAGAACGATGACTCTCGTCACAGTTCAACCGTACGTTACTATAAAAACGAAACGCGTACCGCTATTTACTGTGTACGTATTTTGTTGTTAAAATAAACGGTTTATATACTTTTTACGTCGTATTTTCAAAGTCCTTTGGCTATATAGCAGTTCTAATCCCGACCTTGTTTATTTCTGCCTGACCGCTAAGACTGATGGCCATTTGTGTACAAAATAAACTCAGACCCGGAAAAGGTCTTAAGAACAGAAAAAAAGATCAAATCGTAACACCAAGAAATTGCGCATCGTTATTATGCCCCCGCCCATAGGGAAGGGGGCAATAAGCGTTGCTTTTGTCCGTTCGTTCGTCCGTTCGTCTGTCTGTCTGTCCGTCCGTCCGTCCGTCCGTCCGTCGAGTACATAGCGAATAATTCGAGAACCCAAAGGCCTAGCGTGCCCAAATTTGGAAGGAAGGTTCTCCACCTTTGATGCAAATCGCATAACAGTTTCAAGTCAAAAGGTCAAAGGTCAAGGTCACCAGGCCCATTAATCAGGCCGATTATGTGCTACATATCTTCCGAACGGCAAGGCCTACGAACTTCAAACTTGGTATACGAATAGAGGACGACGATCCGCATCAGCCACAGGCGCCATGACCTCCCAAGGTCAAAGGTCAAGGTCGCAAGGTCACCTGATCAGTCTGAGCCGTTTTGCCCCAATGCTGTGCCTGTGTCATTAGAGGCCGGAATGGGCATACCGTGTCAGCCGAACCCGTCGGCCACACTTCTTGTTTTAATACGTTATGATATAAGCGTTTAATTTTTGGTAGTCGAACTGGTGAATAATTAACAGCTGATTAACTGAGATTTTATTCTTTCTTATTGTCTTGCAATGTTTAATAAAAAATGAAAATAATGTACTGCAAAAATGGAGCTTATTTTATCCTAATCAAATTACGTTTTTCACAGAAACAAAGTATATGTCATGCGTACGATGGAGATTTGGCTTCGGCGGAGTTGTACAGATTGGTTGCGTCACGACGTTGTCGAGATGGTCGTGGGAAGGTCAGCAGCAGCAGCAGCAGCAGAAGCAGGTGCCCGTCGTTGAAATGGTTGGCCCAAGCCATCACCAGACACCGAGTGCGATATATCCCGGCTGTCCGGTCCAGTTGTCAGCTGACTGCAACGTCACGTGGCATGACGACGCCGTCCGATCGTCGACGCCAGTGACGCCGACGAGCCGTCTTGGTCGACCGCCGCCCTACCCAACGCCGCCGACCGCACGCAAGCACGTACCGCCGCGTCGCCTCGACGTCGACGAGACAGCAGCGTGTCTAGAATCCAGTCCGTTGAACAACTGTTGTCAAAGGCTTAACGGTAGTGTCGACGTACGAGCCACAAGGTCTGAGCTACTCGTCAATGATGTCAACAACAGAACGTCGACTTACTGGACGCGACGCAAATCTCTGCCGACTCGTAAGTAATATGCGCTCGTTAGTTACAGAGTAGTGGCCGAACTACAATATTGGGGCTTCTTGCAGATCTATTGTGCCCGCTGTTTACTATGTTTTTGTTTCAATTCGCGTTAAGAAAATGTCGTATTCTCTGCAACTTATAACCTAATGTCATATCTGTAATATCTTTTATGACGTTGTTTTGCAAATTGACGTTAACAAGTGTGGGTGCCACGAGTAAGCCCCCGCCGCTCGCATAAAGTTCACTTGGGAGTGAAGTTTTTCACTGGGGAGGAACGGGACACCCGTGATTCGGGTGGCTTAGCAGCGCTGCGGCCAGCAGGCGCGCCAGCCGCAGGACACATTTCAGGCGACAGACAAACGAACGAACAAACAAACAGATAGACGCGCCATCGCGTAGTGCCGCCTTTGCGGCGGGGCTTAACAATAATCTTTTATTTGGGACCCTTTGGCTCGGTACCGCGGCATGCGGTTTTACAATATCTACACAGTTCGGCATAGGCTGCACGCGATAACGCATGGCGCATGCGCGCTGTATTATACGCTAACATGGTGCACCTTATATGAGTGCTTTGCAGCCATGCCGCGGAATGGCCAGTTGGCTTACTGGTAGAACGGCCGCTTGCCAGTATATAGGTCCTCGGTTTGATTTCTTGGTTGTCTTATATTTTTTCTGGAATTTTGTTCCGTTTAAGTTCGTTTTCAATATAACTTTTCATTCGTAATATTCCACTTATTTAGTTTAACGCCAATTTAGTGATTATTTGTATATTATTTAACGCCGAAGTGCTACGGAGCCTCATTAATATTCAAAATGCGCTGTGGCTGCCACTGGCTGGTTAAGTCAGTACTTCTGATAATTGTATTGTTAATAGTACTGACAATGACACGTCATTTAAGACTAGCTCACTCTGAGTTATCGAATCTGTTTCAAGGAATAACTCAGTTCACCTGCCATCCACACGTTCACAGGCAAATGGAAGAATAGTGTTTAAACCTACACTGTCCTGGTGATCATCAACACCGGTGTCTTATCATGCTCGTCAGTTTACTTTTATTTTTTTTCTTTTACATATTTTGTTCGTTCCGTGTGGTAGACTAAACTGGCTACCAGTCAGCTCTTTACTGCACGTTAAATACACAGTATCGTATCGTATCGTGTCGTATCGTACAATTAAGCGCTTTCGAAACGCAGGTTGTCTTTCCTTTGTATACGAGCTGACGTCATGCATTATTAATGTTGTCATATCGGCAGAAAGTGACAAAAATATACAGTAAGTTTATGCAGCCATTCTGCAAAAATTATTGACCACCTTGTTGTTGACCACCATTCGGACAGAAAGCCCGAGACTCTACGAGATAACGTCCTGTAGACATTCCTCCCGGGAGATTAACCCCTTGAGAAATCCTGCCGGAGGTAACTCCACCCGCGCGGAGTGTAGCAACATTCTTAAAGCGGAAATTTAAAACTGGCACTAACCCGGATTCCTGACCTTAACCGATCTACGGGGGTTACCTTCAGGGGGATTTTCTCTAAGGAGTAATCTTCAGGGGAGGTTTACCTCCGGTTACCAAGTTTTTAATTAGGGTTAAAGTAGGTGGTGTCTCAGCTGTCGGTTCCTGTCCGGGTAGGTTATTGTGCGATGGGGGTTGTCCGTGATAGGTGGAGTGTAGTTGGTCGTTTGTTGTAGAAGCGAGGACAACACGTGTTCGGTGGCGTAGTGTCAGTCATGAATCAGAATCACGAATCTCTGCCAGCAGCTGCAGCGTCAACAGCAGCGATGCATTCAGCAGCTGCAGCAGCTGCACTTCGGACATTACGCAGCTGTGCAGGGAACCAGCTGACGGTTCGGAGGTAACGTGACGAAAAACAAGGCTCGAGGATACGTAGCGTACGTATTCTATTTTTCGAAGGATACGTACGGACGCTAACGTATTCTGTTTTAGCGTACGTAAACAAGAATAGAATACATTGCAACTACAACTCAGTAGTTTAAATTACGAGAAGGCAAACGGTTTCAGCAGTCATTGTTGTTCAAAGTTTGTACTGTAGTTACGGTGTTACTCAGTCTCTGACGTCGATTCCGTGTCATCAGTACCAAGTCTATCTTCGTCGTCTGTTAGCTTTCGGTTCTTCGTAACACATATCAGTTGATGTGTCATTTGTCGATGAACTGCGCGTTGGCGTGGATGAATATCATTCTCTCCAGTGTTTCACTTTTGAGACTAGAACGTAACGTATCATACGCTTAGTCTATTTTAGCATACGCGTATCCTAGAGCCATGACGAAAAATGCCAAGTATCGTATTGTTGCAAAAACTTCTAATGCGCGTGACGTAAACAATGTGAACAGTGTGAGATTTGAGTAACATTTGCATATTGCACAGGCAGAGGGGTAGCCATGGTGTTTTGGTTACGGGGGTCCAAATTTTGAAGCAGTTTATGACCTCTAGTAATCTAGGCAGTGCTGTTGACAGGGAAGCTTTACCCTTCAAAACGCCTCATATTTGCGTCAATCTCGTGGATGTCGCTGGCCTTAGCTCCCGGTCCGGACTCATGGACCCCTGAGGTTCAGACTCCAGGATCCCGAGCGTCCGGACTTCAGGACCCCGACTCCTGGACTCTCGGAGGTCCGGACTCCTGTACTCCCAGGACGCCTGGCCCGGGGATCCAGACTCCAGAACCCTGACTCCTGGACTCCCGGGAGTCCCTGGACCCCTGGACTGGCGACGCCCGTGTGCACATGTACGCTCATTTGTGTAGGCGTCTGATGCGGAGGCTGTCGGAGAGGTTGCGAGTACCGACGCTGATGACGATGATGACGTCAACGATGACGTCACAGCTGCACGTGACTTCACCAGCGTATGTTCTATGACGTCAGATTCATGCACGACGACGAATGGCAAGACGCCGCTGAGAATAGCCGGGTATAGCGTATAGATACTCAATTTATCGGTTAACTTGGCACATTGCGTTACTGCGCAGTAGTGATTACAAATTTAAAGACGCTACAAGTTAAGACAAATAGCTGAAGCCACTTGATTCCAGTGTAAAAGTTTTATCTAAAGATTATCTACACTGTGGTCGATAAACAAGAAGCTATGCTCTCGCAGAGAGGCCGCGCGACGCAATCTTTTATTATTAGTTACTTCGGTTTCAGATTTACCAGTGCGTACAATTAAATTCTATTCTGTTGTCTTTGGCGTAACGTCTCGGCTTTCTGTCATAAACAAGATTCACTGATGCGTGGCGCGGCGGCATTTGTTGATAGCGGTAGACGGACGACGCATAAGTGCTATAACCTCTACACCACCGCCGAAATGTTGACGACACGCGACGGTCTAGCAGTGGTCGAAAATCGCGATTTCTGCCTAAGTTAGGGGGTCGGGGTCCTTGTCGGATTATTGCCATAGTGTTTGGTATGGAAAAACGTGAGTGACATTGTAACGTGCCCTTGTAGTTTTATTTACTAAACGCCACGTTAAATCTTTCTTTTATAATAATAATAATAATAATAATAATGGCTACCCGATGGTGAAAAAAAAATTTGAAGATATATTTATTCGTTTCGACAGAATACACGAACGTTACAGACAGACGGACACCGCCCCACGGCATAGGCCGCGCTTATGCATAGCATCGCGCGACAAAAACGTATTTGCAATAAGTTTAGCAAGTCTGACCAATTTTGTTAATTTCTGAAGCGCATTAATTGTATACCGTAAACTGGCAGCATCAGCAATGCTGCTAATAACAAGAATATGACTGTAAAATTTGAATATTTTACCATTATCTTTCTTTCTGAGGTAGGCTAGAAGCCTGCATTTGAGAGACAGACAAGGGAAAGACGGACGACAGGCGGACAGGGACTAATCCGTGCTTCCGGCCTCACTGGGCGAGGACATAAAAATGTGCTTTCGCATTTGATGCACGCAGCGCTGTTGAACATAACTCTTGAAATGTCAATCGTCATTTCCGACAACTTTTAGACTACAGTTAACGCGCAGCAGCTGCAGATGTCGAGGACTGACGACTGATGACTGATCGTACAGGTGGCTGTCGGTGAAGAACTGGCTGGTACATAAGAAGCGCAAAGTGGTGCTGGCGTCACGGCGTCGATGGAAGAGGTATTGGGTCATGCTACGCGGCACGCGGCTCTTCTTCCACGTCGACGCCAATCAACCGTGTACAGACGATCACACCCTGGCGTCCACGTCCACCGAGTTCGATCTGTCTCCTCCAGAACAAGTCCTCGGTATATGATGTAGTCGCTAGTTGGTCTGAAAATTTATTTAGACTACACTTTCTATATTGGGCAACATCGATACGCTTTAAGTGAACCACACTCTGTTCTGGGTCCGTGGTTCCGTTGATATAGGCTAGATGTTTAGGTTCAGTTGCGGTAAGCAATCACACTCACAAGAGCGATCACTCTGTAGTCTGCATCGCGAGTATACAATAGAGGCTTCCTGTGTTCAATATAGACCGCGAACCATAAAAAACATGCCGCTCGATATTTGTTCATAACTTTGACAAATGTTAACCAGTCTTTAAAAATTTTTTTTCACTGTTATACTCATATTTCCTACACTACCACACCTGCAATGTATTGCAACACTGTCTTGTGAAAAACATGCTATCAAAAATTAGCATCATTCTAACGTATTTAACACAAAATCACCGTTTAGCCTTATTGCTGACAAAACTAACCAACTAAACTTAATTGTGTGTGTACTGTTGAGTCACATTAAATGCTAATTGTCTTTCTTTGGCATAATTGCATGCATGGAAATATTTGCGACACTCATCAAGTTCATGACATCAATGAACTGAAGCAGCGCCTGACGAAGGTCTGGCATAGCTTGAGACGAAGTGTCATTGCTGACGCAATGGATGAGCGGCACAAACGTCTCTGGGTGTTCATGTCAAAGGAGGGCATTTTGAGCATTTAACGTGATTCAAGAGCATACATATGCTAATGTTTAGAAGCAAATCTATGATACTGTGTTAAATACATTAAGAGTATTGCTATTGTTGAGCTTTTGTATTTCACAAGGTAGTGGAGTGACGCGTTTAAGGTGCGGTGAGAATTATGACATAAACCTTGTTGAAAATTTACCGCTGAGTCCAAGAGCAAAAGAATTTTTAAATTCGGCCAATATTTCTCAAAGTTATGAATGATATATATCGAGTGGGACGTTTTTATGGCTCACGGTGTATACACTGTCTTAAAAAAAACGAGCCAACTTTGGCAAGCTGTAGTACACTACCTGGTTGGCTGACCTACAGCGCGTCCATAAGTGGTCACCCGTCAGCCGCAGGTCGAGCGCAGGACAGCGAAAGTTCGCCTGTCAGAGATCGACGTTCTACCACTGTGCCACGCAACCAACTGACACATTATCACAACATGTTCTCAACGAACCTGTTGGTCAATGGAAAAAGCGGTTACGTGCATGCGTGAAGGTGAAAGAACATCATTTTGAACACCTGCTAAAATAAAACTGGCTCTTTTCAGAGGCACCAGCTCTTTTCAGACCCACAAACAGTCTACCGAAGAAACGCGATACGTTTCGCGTCATTTCCGTCGCCGTTATTTAAAAGCAAATAAAGTAAGCAAAAGTGAAGCGACAAGAAAAGTTGAATACGTGTATAATTTCCGAAAGTGTGCTGATGCTGTCTACCCAAAATTATCAAAATCAGTCCATGCTTGACGAAACTACAGCTTGCCAAAGTTGGGTCATTTTTGATACTGTATAGTGGCGGCTGCTGTTTCCTGCGTCCATCAACTTTGTTGTTACTCTGCTACACTGTTGTTTTATTATTTTGCAGTAATACGAGGAGCGCTGTCGCAGACCGTTCCTGAACATCCCAAGAAAGAAAACGTCTTTGCCATTAGCACCGTTGTTGGTGATGTATTTTTATTCCAGGCAAGTGCGATAAACTTTTCCCCTTTTATCGTATGCTTAGATTCGTGTAGTGATATCCTTACCGTGAAGTCTAAGTAGCTAATAAAGTTGAACAATCCGTTTAACAATAAGGTTCTAGCTGTGCCTGGAGCCGCTCGTGTATGAATCTCTGTCAGCATTTTTTGATGTGTTTTTGTAACAGGCTTTTGTTTCACGTTTCGTTCAGTTGGCGAAGTGTTGATGACGTGCGACTAGAGATGGGATCTCACTACCCGTGACCCCTAATAGGAAGTCGTATACTTTTTAAAACCTCTGAAAAATGACCTTGACCTTGACCTATGACCTTGACATGCGAACTGTCCGAGATTTTTCTCCCGTCGTAACTTCCAAGCAAAAACTAGATATCAGCAATAGTTTTCCAGTTATCGTGCCGACGGACACACACACACATACACCAAATATCATATGTGTATGCATGGTAACTGTATGACAATCTAGTCAAATCTGACAAATAAGTGAGGCTTCAGACAGACATACTCATCTAAAAACGTCGTACGTCACTGGTGGTAAATACAAAAGAATATGCAGATATAACAATCTAGCCAATATTAATTAAACCCGCTCTTTACAATACGGAATTAAAATGGCAGATTTTAATGAAACTTTAAAACGTTCAAAGCTTCTGAAATCAGTGTTTGCAGACGGTAATGAGTTCCACATTAATAAGTTAGTATCTTACGACGACAACTTAGTGACAGTTAGTTAGTAGATTGATGGTCATTGATCAGGTGATCAGGTCAGTAATTACGGTCGATCGAATGATGGGGTGAAGATGGCGTGGATGTTGCAGGCATCTAGTGGTCCTGAGGCTGATCGTTGGGTGAGCGCAGTGCACGCCGCGTGTACGGCGTCGCATGTGCGACATCACGGTCGTGCCGCCACGCTGCGACTACTCACCACAGACATCGATCTGCTTGACGTCGCCATCCAGCAGGTCGGTCACGTGACCTCATCACGTGCCTTCCAGTTCTCGCCGATAAGTAAAGTAAGTAAGTAAGTCGGCAGATTTATAAGCAGCGGCAAAGTCTCGAAAACGACTCAGTGTCGCTGGACGGATGAGAAGAGATGCGTCTTCAGTGCCCGCTTGAAGGTG
>Ga0209149_1000608_pt1 | contig 15458 bp, 7 predicted proteins | sample WorMetTyACAVOLI2_FD_187423 | JGI IMG/M metagenome (GOLD analysis project Ga0209149, IMG submission 187423) | Marine gutless worms symbiont microbial communities from Max Planck institute for Marine Microbiology, Germany - Olavius algarvensis... ... | reverse complement strand
AGAGAAGGGGAGGGGGAGGAAAGGGGGGAAGGAAGGGGAGGGAACGGAGGGGAGGGAAGCTAGTTGGCCCCCCAATAATTTTTATGTGGCGCCCCCTATGTAGTCCATTCCAGACTGTAGGAGCCAAGTAACTAAAAACGATCTTTTACCGAATTCAGTGGAAAATCGCGGCACGTCGAGGAACAAGTAGCTCTGCTGTCGCAAAGAGGCCGCGCGATGCTTCGTGTCTGTCAGTAGTTAGCTTCAACAGTACAAAACGTCGAGTAGAGTCTTTTATTGTTAGTTACGTACGCTACAGATTTGTCACTGCGTGCAGTTAAATATGCTGTTCTGCTGTCTTTGGCGTAACGTTGAGGCTTCTTGTCATAAACATTTCGTCGTCTTCTCCGGTAATCAACACCGCCGCTTACTACCAGCGATGTGTCATATAACTTGCGAGACGGTGGCCGTTGTCCACCGGCGACTGCGTTTGCAACCCCTAGCTTATTGCAGCGTTAACACTGACAGTCAAGCCAGATATAGGCTCAAAATGGCAATTTCTGCCTATCCCACCTGCATTCGACGCCCCCGTTAGGGGGGTTCCCGTCGGAATATTGATATGCTGTGTCGTACGGGAAAACTAGAATGGCGTGGCTACAGATGGTGAAAAAAGTTTGATGATGCGTTTATTCATTTTGACACAACTCACGAACGTGACAGACGGACAGACAGACAGACACCGCATGACGACATAGGCCGCGCTTGCATAGCATTGCGCGGCAAAAATTGATTAGTCGACTGTAGAATGCGTGTAGGGGTGTAATAGTGTAGTAGCTTGCGCAGATAAGCACGTTGACTGGTGCATGGTGAGTAATTTGTATGAGATAAACTAACTTAAAGGTTATTCTAGAGTTAACAGGTAGCCAGTGTAGTTCAGAGAGAAGAGCAGTGGTCGGTTGCTGTGAAAGGTTGGGTAAGACTACGCGAGCAACTGAGGTTTGCACATGCTGCAATTTTTGATGTTGGTGGAATCGTAGATAAGGAAGTTAGCATCGTCGATACGTGTGTGTATAAGGGAAGCAGCTACTGTCTTAGCCATGTCTTATTGCGTGAACGTGTAGAAGCCCCTGTGTGTAGACTGTAGAATATGTGTTGCTCGACTTTAGTTCACTTTTATACTCCACTTCCGGTGCGAGCTAAGCCTAAAGATTACATTTTAAAACAATAATTTAAAGAATATTTTGTACGACAATGGATGATGTGTAACATGTTTATACCATGCGCTTTTAGGCTTGTAACTTTCACTTGCTATGATGTCGGTTTTTACTTTTGATAAAACGGAGTCAGTATTGTTCTTTGTAGACCTATTAATCTCATACGCTGTGTCAGCGTGAAGTTTATTATCACTTAGCAGCCGATCAATCAATCAATCGATCAGAGAGTTGAGTAATGATTTTAGTGACCAACATTTTACGAAATAGAAAAGTGACAAAAACATAAATGAATGGACATGACAACTACCAGGCAAGCACACAGTAACTGGCGAGATGATTTTCTCAGCTTTGAAAAAATAACGCAATGTACACCCAGTGCCAAAAAGATCTAATAACTCGTCAAAAGTTTAAGATAACTTTGTAATATTTTATGTGACTGTTAAACATTTACGTTGTCATGTATTCGTCACGTTCTATTTGGCTACGGATAACAATGCGAAAGCTACGTAAAATTCAATGCTGCAACCTTATGATTTGTGAGCGTTTTCTCTGAAGTTACACTGAGAAATGTTTTTCAACGGAAATCGTAACAGGAAGTTAGTGTGACGTAATTTTCTTGCTGACAGTAATTTAATACTATTCATTTTTTTCGTAATCACTGCGATTTTATCGTCCTGTCGAAAAGCGCACTTGCTGATATGTGTCCAATCAACTAGGCTGTGCTGAGTTTCTAGACAAGGTTGAGGCAGTGCTTAAGGGTCACCGGAGATCACTGAACATTTGCTTCAACACTTAAAGTTCTTTCTTTTCAGTTCAAGTGACGTCACTGTGACACTCTTAACGTGGCATTAAAGCATTTTTGATAACGTTACAAGTTTGGGGTTGTGGTGATTAAAGCAGCATAATTTCGTCACACTATCGCGGTTGATTTGATTAAAACAACACTTGGCACCGACATGCTTGTGTAATAGAGCATTATTAGTGTACAAAATTTGGCGTAAGATTTTTTTTTGAAAAATTGTCACACATCTGTAGGGGGAGGTAGTTTATGGCGCGACTTTAGTGTCAAAGTCAGCTACACAAATTTGGTAATTTCACTTCAGGAGACTTTAGCAGAAAAAGGAACATTATAAATCACACAAAACCTAACATTTGAGACAAAAAAATAAAAAAAAATGATCCAAATGACATTTAAGACAACTAGAGATCTCAACATCGCGCGTCATATGATGCCTCCGCTGCAGCATGTGAATAATGGACTCACCCGCCATGCGGACGAGTCCATGTTGTCACGGGACAACATGTAGTCACGGAACATAGTGAAAACATAGTAGCCTCAGCTGCGTACAGCCTGCAGAGACTTCATGAAATTATCAAAATGCAATCTTCTGTGCTCGACCCAGAAGACATACTTTCAGCCACATCCGTGCCATACAACAGATGTATTTTAATACTGTTTAACACTTTAGGCTTAACACCTATGCGTAGTGTAGCATCGCTGAGTCGAAGTATTTATTTGTAGAACATTTTGGTCATTGCTTGAAGTTAATCGGACCATTTTAAGTGACGGACAGACTCATAAACGGGCGGAACAGTTCCACAGGTGTCATATCCCCAAAACTGACATTTTTCTCTATTTATATTTTCTGCTACCATTCGTGGTGAATGAAGATGTTCAAACAGCACCCCCCCCCCGGTAGTAATCGGCAGCCGGTGTTGTGTAAAAAATCCCACATGTAACAAAGAATCGGTCAGAAATTCCACATGCTGTGTTTACTTTTACACAATGATAAAACTAAGCAGAATACGATGGATTGTCCGTTAGTCTATTTACAGTTAGAGTCGAGTATAAACAATTATAATACACAACAGTTGCAAAATGGCATCAACAAGTAGCACGTCAGCCCCGACGTTATGTAAAATAATATATAATACAAAATATGAACAACAGTTTGCAAGATTTGAAACGAAACGATGCCAAAATAACTCCTTTTGTTGCTCCTACTCCCAGCCGAAGAAATCTGTCATTCACTGTCAGCACTGTGTTACTGTTGCCCTTCATTAATATTCGCCATTCTCTTGCACGAACCATTTGAAATGAAAGTACTGAACTCTATATACAGATGTATCAATGGTGCACACGATATGTCAAACGTTCCGACCAGCCGAACATTCGATCGTGTACGCTCTATTATTGAAATGTCACTGAATACTACACAGGCTGGCGCAGAAAAAAATGCCCGGCCAGTCATCTCGAGAACTCGATTGATGAAATTGCTGGCGCGCTTTAAAGGGGTGTTTATAGCGACACAACTCAATTCAACTCAACTCAACTCAACTCGACGTCGAGTTGAGTTGAGTTGAGTTGTGTCGCTATAAACACCCCTTAAGGGTTGCTTTGCTTGCCCACGTCCGTCGTTTGTCCGTCGTCCGTCTCGTGGTTATATCTGAAAAACTAAGCAAGAGAGACTCTAGTTACTGTGGAACACTATACAGACCTAGAAGTTAGCACCGTCGATTTTGTTTCCGCTTTCAGGTACTTTCAGACGCTCCCCTCGGCTCATATAGCGGGGAGGATGTTGGAACAGCCAGACTCACGCACACAGCTGCGTCATGCGCGTGGGTCTGGCTGTTCCAGCGTTGTTGTCAATGCGAACTTCTCGTGAAAGTACGGACCATCCTTTTATAACAGTGACGATATTCTTGTTTCATTAAGCAGCGAGTTCTAAATCGCGAAAATAAAAACTTGTTAAAAGACAACAATTGTATTGGTGGAAGCGGTGCAATATTCTTTGAACGGTAAGACCATTTTGTAAACCCTTCTCATATGCAGCAAATAGGACGGGAAAACTGATCGTTTTATTATTTATTACAAAACTTGGCTGCTTTAAATAAAATATGTATGTTGCAGACTAAAACAAGAGGTCAAAGTAATTTGACAAAAAACGCCTCACGGGGGGCCCATTCCCCGGTTAGGGGTCACCCCAGGGGGTCGAAAGTTGTACCATTGAATTCCTGGGGTAGGGTTTCCTATTAGTGTTCCATAGTAACTATAGGCCTAGGATGCACCGTTTGGCCACAGTGCACGCGCGTTACAACCAACCAACCAACAAACCAACCAACAACCAACGACGTCACGACACAGCCTATCTCAATAAGCGCCTCTTTTACTAACGTAAAGTGAGGCGCTTAAAAATTGAATGGCCGGGAATTTTTCGGTGCCAAAATGAACACTGACAAGCAGTGGTTAAATGGAAAGTCATAGATGACGGAACTGCACATCAGCTTTAGGCTTCGCAACACAACAGATAGTCGAGGGTCCCTGAGCGCTTTTATATTTGAGGCGTGGGAACGCTGGATCTCAATAATTGGAGGTGCAGGAACTGCGTTCCCTTGTGTTTAATTGTAATTAAACCACTGCTAGCAAGTAATAATCTGTGCGAGTGTGTAGTGCAGCAGCACAGCACGTCACGAGTCGTTTTCAATGGCACGCCGTATCATCTTGCGTTGACCGAACTGCGAGACTCCGAGTGCATAAAGGTCGTCGTCAGTGAGTTGAACTAGTCTCTGGCCGTTGACTGCAGCCGCTGAGAACGCGGCGCAGTGTTCCGGCATGTTGAGTGTTACCAACCAGTGCGCCACGTCGTCACGGCTCCACCCACGCATCGAACCGCTGACTGTGCCGGTGCCGGCTAAGCCGCCTGCGTTCCCGGCTAAGCCGCCAACATTGGCGGTTCTAAACGGCGGCGGAGCTTGAGAGAAACCTGGATGAAGTGGAATATCGTCGTGAAAGCCGGACGGCGGCGGTGGAAGATCGTGATTGTCGGTGAGCGACAGCGGCGTTGGAGTCGCGGTCGGATGATGTCGAAACTTGCCGGCTGTCTCCAGCTGCCTGTCGGCTGGGTGGCCGTTCGTAGAGGGTGGTAGACCACCGGTCGGTCTGACGGTCATCGGGGGCAGGTTTGAGTACTCTTCTGGTGGAGGAGGTAGATCGAAGTCTTCGCTCATCGCATGTGCTGGTGGTGCTGGTGGCGGTGAAGGAAGTTGATGTCGACTGATCTCAACAGATCGTCGCTGCGGCATCTGCTTTGACGAGTCATTTGACCTGCTTTTCTCCGTCACTGCTGGATACTGTTGCCACGTCTTTCCAGCTGCTGAAGCTTCCGCATCCACAGAGATGGATCTGGGAACTGCTGATCGGCTCAAGGGCACCGGGTGGCTGGTAGAACGACTGCTCTGCTCGGCAACTTCGTCCTCAGGCAGCCGGCGGTTCGCTGCTTTCTGAGCGAGAAGCTGCTTGAACTGCTCTGCTTGCTGGTCTGCAGGTAGCACTGATCGCTGTTGAGGAACTGGTTTATGACCAGCCACTGCCGCGTTCTGACTTTCCGTCGCGTCATTCTCTCTGCTGCGCCGTTGAATCAGCTGCTGCCGCGCTGACTCCGCCATCGACAGCATGTCGGCAGAGTCGTCCTGTGAGGTCTTTCGTGGTCGGGCAGTCATGGACGGCGGGCGACGTTGCGACGTCGGCGCCACATCCGACTGCGTCAGCACGTCGTCGAACACCTGCAGCACCTTCGCCGTGTTGACAACCATGTCGATATTCTCATAGGTGTCGGTCTGTTCCGCCGTCTCGCCGCCGTACGAGGTACGGTTCCCGGGTATATTGCTATAGAACTCCTGCCCATCTGCTTCCTGTTCCTGCTGACGCTGGTTGGTCGTTCCAGACGTGTGTTCGGCGCTCCGTGGTCGCGGCTGCTGCTGCTGTACGGGCAACGGAACCTTCGCCTTCTTCGCCGTCTCTGGAAGTGGACCTGACGTTATTCTGTCACGCTGCTGATGTTTCTCTGTCTGCTGCCTGAGTATGTCAACTATGGCAGCTCGCTGGGCGACATTGAGTGACCCGCTCTGATCGGCGTTGTTTTTCGCCGACTCTGTACATAAAACAACAGAAATTAAAAAGTTGAAGGTGAACGTATAAGATCCACTTAACGTACACTATCAACACAAACTGTTCGTCCCCCGCACGTCTAGGTCTCGACGTTCGGTCCACGGGCGTTCTGCTCATCGGGCCCGTTGTCTTGGAACGTTCTTCCCTCGCAGCTTCGTGACAGAGCCATCTCCATCATCTTCAGAAAATCCTTGAAAACTTATCTTTCCAACAATTATTCTGATTGACTGCGTTTCATTCTACACCTAAATGTACTCTGTTTTCTTAGGTTCCGTCACCGCACGCGCTTTCGTGACAGTTTCTGTTTAGCTAGCATGTTTGAAATGTCTGTTTACTTACTTACTTACTTACTTACTTACATATTTACTTAACCCTTTAATCGGCACATTAAAACTGCAGAGCAACGGACATTATACAGCAATACGGTGATTGGTACACTGGCTGTTAATGCGTGGGCTGTTACATTTGGTACAGCGAGGAGGGACGTGGGCGGGCTGCGGCCAGTGTACCAACTTCATAATATTTAAAGCGTCGCTCGCGAAAGCGAGAGCGCCTTAATGCATCGATGCTGTCCATCTGTTCGTCCGTTTGTCTGCTTTTGCCAAAATGCGTACAAAACCGCGATTTTCTAAAAAAATAAGCAGTTTAGAGCTATGGTCTCTATTGACGACTTATAGGCCTGCATCGTTCGTGTTTGTTGGTACGTAATATGGTACGAGTGTCAATAGCCCTTCATCATCAAAATTGAGGTGTCTAACCTTAACCAAAAGTGATCAAGGATTTGAATCCATATTTACGCATTACTCCAGACACGGGTCCGGATGTCTGCCGGATCGCTCCCAAAATGTTGTAGACTCACTATCTTGTCGGCGTCAGTTATTTCGCCGAGTGTCGTGAAAATCGGCCGGTGATTGTATGAGAAATGCTAATAAATCTCCTAAAATACCCTGTTCCGCAACGATGAGGGAAGTGGAAAAGTGATCCGGAATGCGTATCCAGATCACCACCAAAAGTTAACCAGTTCTTCCGGTTGGTAGGCCCGATCATAACATCGAGTTGCATTGCAATCGGCTGATTAGTTTCGCAGTAATCCTGCTCACAGACAGAATGACTGACCTGACAGACCTGACGTTTTGATTGTATAACCTGCTGTTCTGAACTTCTGAAGATCATTTAGACAGTATTTTATGCATATTTATTTAGACTCTTTGAACTGTGGTCCATGAATTGCGCACAGTTGAAGATTGCCGACGGGTCAACGAGTGGTTCTGCATAGGCCGCCGATTAATTGTAGCTTTCATCGGTTTATCGTCGATTGATTAACCCTTTAGAGTGCAAAGGTATAGTTATATTGCCACATCGAATAATATGAAGTTGGTACACTGGTCGTTGATGGGTGGGCTGTTGCATTTGGTACAGCAAAGAGGGCACTAGGCAGGGCTGCAGCCTGCCCAGGCCCCTCCTGGCTGTACCAATGCAGCAGCTAACCCATCAACGACCAGTGTACCAATCACCGTATTGCTCGTTTTAACGTGTCCATTAAAGGGTTAATGGATTAAAGCTGTACTTACAAGGTTTTCGTTATGTTTTCTCGATTCGATCAAAATGCTCACGTGCTTTCAACTCAGTCTAACTGATCGAGTTTACATCAGATCATTTATCTGCGACATTTTAGAATGAGATCAGAGAATCAAATCCAAGCGTGTGGGTGGCACAACTCGTTGTGACAGTAGATACATACTCACCAGGCTGCGCGAAGATGCCGAGGTTGAGTGGTGCGTGGTTATGCATCTGCTTCTTGAGTGCTGACGACATCTCCTGTGGATAGCTCTGTATTCGTGCTAACGTTCCCATGCTCACTCTGGAGCGCCGTTTGTCGTTGTATAGCGGCTGCTGACTTAGCGGAACTATGTACACGACAACAACATACGCAATGTAACGTAAACCAATACAATCTTCAACAAAAGTTCTCTCAGAAACGCCAACTGAGATGTTGCCCACGCACGCGTTTTGCCAGTTAATAAGAGTATCGCCACTGAAAGAAGAAGCTGGTCCGCCTGCTGTTAGAATTTGGTATCATATCACAGGTGGTGTCAACGCAACCGACAACGACTGTTAACAACAGACTACGACCGTCGCACTCAGCTGAGAACAGTTGACAACACCTGCGATTAACAACAGCTGTGGTCTGACGGTAAGGTCGAACAAAAGGCCGTATTAATAGTTGGACATTGTATTTGAAACCAGAGTACCTCCACACGGGGACGTCTGGGAGGACCTGAATGTGCTAACAGAATCAGCGACGCCAACTTCCTAATGATGATAATACCAGTGTCAGTGTTTACAGTGCTATTATCATGACAGAGCTATTACGAGAGTTCACCCGGTTCATTTCACTTAATGAATGTAGAACAGTGCCAAGCGGCCGCCGACCCTCAGATCAAGCCAAACGACTCGGGCTGTGACTCCGCCTGTAGGCTGCTAGAGTCTACACTCACCGTCGCCATTTATTATTATTATTACTCAGCTGTTGGCTGCTAAGTTTACAGCTTTGAATGCATACCATCGCGATTTAGCATTGCTCGGCCCGATAGCTGATATTCATTTTACCGTCCCGCGGATGGTAGAAGGCTGAGTCACTCTACGGCGTGGTGCAGCGTGGCGGAAGCAAAATGAGAAGAATACAAGACGGTGAAGGACATTACCGACGTCCTTCTCCTGGAACGCCTCAATGAGGTCAGCGATACGTTTATGTTGTGAGATGGAAGCGACTCGATGTGCGTCGAACATCGTGCGATTGAGGACGTGTTTGTCAGCGCCGCGAAACATCAGGACACGTGCGCACTCCAGCTGCACCGTACACAAACAACCACACACAGTGCGTCAGTTCACTTTTTCGATTAGTCGTTCGCTGAGACCAAAGACTGAGACCAAACCGCTCAACTTTGGTCTCAGTCCGATGTTGAGTTTAACCAATCACAGCCACGCGTCATCGCTGAAGTTATCAGCGATTCATCGCTGATTTCGCCGTATTTCTTTGTTTATTTTTGAATCAGTGACAAAGTGAAGTGATTTTCGCTCATGAAAACTTAATCTCTAACTGGTTAACTATGCGAAATCAAGCGGTGAGTTAATTAGCTTTGGATTCAGCGATCGCTCAGTCCGAAGTTTGGTCTCAGCGAAACGTTCAGCTAATCGCTGAGTCCAAACGAAAAACGACTTCACTTTTTGGCTGATCTTTGGCCTCAGTCCGAATTTAGGACTCAGCGAAACGCTCAGCGAAAGACTGATCAGAAAAGTTAAATAAATTAACTTCATTTCGCCAGAAACTGGTAGCAAAAGCAGGAAAAACAATAAACAAACAAACTAATTAACTAAGCAAAGAGAAAAAGTAGAATCAATACAATGAACACATACACAAATAATAACACAATAAAGTCAAAAAACAACATAAAATCAATACAGAGACTAAACGTATATACACTGTGAACCATAAAAACGTATCACGTGACAAGTAACTTTTAATTCACATTAACCAGATCTGATAATAAACTGGCAGGCGTTACTGTTTGACAATTTACTACATGCGCGCTTATAGGCGGAAAGGGTGTTGTGATCACCCTGTGGGTCTGTGTCTGTGTGTTTGTCTGTCTGTCTGTCTGTCTGTCTGTCTGTCAGTGCGCAAGATAACTCGTGAACGCGTTGATGAACGTCGACTAAACGTGGTAGGCACGGGCAAGGGGTGACCCTCTAGCAGTGGCTACATTTTGGTGTTGATCCGATTCCGGATGCGGATCCAGGATCACTGATCCGCTTCGCTTAACATTACGAGACAGGGCATCTACAATATAATCTAACTCGCCAGAAGGCGCCACCGCGCTTCTCCGTGACTCTAAGTTCATTCTCAGCTGCAGTGCTCGCGTTTTTTTCTCGGACAGTGATTAATTTTTTGGCAATTATTTTTTACGCCTTTACAGCAAGCATCGTGCAGCAGAGGCTATTGTTTCACGGAGTCATTTCGCGTTTTTGGCTCAATCTTGCACTGAGACTATCGCTGAGTCATAAATTCGGACTGAGGCCGAAGATCAGCCAATAACTGAAGTCATTTTTGTTTGGACAGAGCGATCGCTGAGTCCAAAGTTAATCTGAACTCACCAGTTATTTTGCATGCACGAGATCGGTTAATCCGTTCGAGATTAAGTTTCGCAGAACAAAATTAATTCACTTTTTCGCTAATCTAAAAGTAAACTAGAAACCAATATGCATCACCTCCACGGGGCAATGCAATACCGGCAGGCCCCTTGAGCGATTGTGACGAAATTTTTGGATTCCTAAGTCTTCCGTTCTCTTAAGTAAAATTTTAACATTATCGCTATAGAAATATGGGCTTAAGTAGCAAAAAATCGCGAAAATTTCTATTTTTTTGTAAAAATTTCCCCCAAGGGACAATTCCCATGAGCAATTTTTACAAAATTAAGGGCGGGGGAGGGTGTCCCAAGTTCGTAACCACACGCCAAATTTCACTGTTGTCACTCTTAAACTGTGGGCTTACAGCCTCAAAAATCGTCGAAATAAATTTGCCAAAAGGGGTATACCACCCTTAAGCGATTTTTACAAAATTTGGGTTGGGGAGAGTCTCCTGAGTTTGCACCCTCACGCCAAATTTTACCGCTGTGGCTTAAAAAATGTGGGCTTACGGCCACCAAAATCGCAAAAATTGGTATTTTTTGTATATATTTGCCCGAAAGGGGTATATCCCCTTAAGCAATTTTTACTAAATTTGGCGTAGAGGAGGATCTCCCATGTCCCCACAATCACGCTAACTTTCACTTTTGGCCGCCAAAATCGCCAAAAATAGCAATTTTTGGTATAAATTTGCCCCTAAGGAAAAATCCAGGGAGTCCATAGAGAAACTTGAATATAGGTGCACAACTAGAAACCTTCCTTTATGCAATGGTACCATAATTGTTTTGAAAATTACACCGCTTCATAGCGTTTCCGTTATCACAAACTTCGTAATTCTAAAGCGTGACAAACAGACAAAAAACATCACACTTTTTCGTCTACAGCCGGCGCGCGACCCACGATCCCCACCATACTGGGCACGGTAATAGAGGAGGACCGTACCATTTTTGCACCCTTTAACTTTTTTTGATCCGATCAGTAGTTTCGCCGCTAACGGCTATTGAAAATTTGAGGGAAAATGCCCCCACCGTGAAAAAATGCTTATAACTTGGTTGTTTGTCCCCCGAAAGCAACCAAATTAAAAACTTAAAATCCACCTACAGACGCTTACAAAACGTGAGAATTTCGTAAAAATTTAGCAAACGAGTGACCCCTAATGGGCAAATTTATGGCCAAAATTCGAAATTTTGACAGTTTTGTGGACTGTATTCCTACATTTCTGCCCCTGCGGGGCGAAAAACCCATTTTTTGACCTCTGAGTAAAAACAATACCGGCATGGCTGCGCTACGCGCAGGCCTGCCGGTAACAAGCAAACACAGCGACGTCAGCGGGTCACCAATGAACACCTAACGAGTTTGAAATGGGTTAATCTCAGCTTTGGACTAAGACCCAAGTTGGGCCTTTAGATTAAGCTGTGGTCTCAGTCTTTAGTCTCAGCGAAACTACGAAGCCAAACAGTGAAATGACCCACGACTCTGTCTGTCCCGTTGTCCTGACGTCTCGTACCAACATCGGCATTCTTTATTCGCTTCACACGAATACTGAACAGATTCCGATGAAATCTGGGGATGGAGGGTAATCGCTACCACCAACGGATGAACTGACTACATTTTGGGCTAAATCGGAACACGGATAAAAATTCGAATCGACGTCAAACCGGTGCTGCCACCTAGCGAATAACTTCAAAGCGGCGGAGGCATCATTATGACCGCAGCGGTCTTCTTTAGCCATTTTAGACGTCGTCTTTAGACGTCGCCTGACAAACTCCAAAATGTTCTTGAGTCACTAAATTTCAGCAGTCTTGAGACAGTTTGTTTAACTACTGTTAAATGTTAAATCAAGTCCTCAGAGTGTCATCAGGAACATGTCAACGGTTTGTTGAGGATGCTGTCAAAATCAGCAACATTTTTTTCGATATTCAACTTTCACAATGTAGTGTAGCAAAACAGTGCAGGTGAGGTGGAAATCTTTGTGATATATGCATAGAGAATTTTCCTACGAATCAATTGGTGAAAGAATTTTAAAATCGGTCAACATTTGCCAAAGTTATTATCAAACATCAAGGGGTATACTTTTTGAGACAGAGTGTATACAGCGGTATATAATTAGTTGCTGATGCAGCTAGAAGACAGACCTGATCTTCGGCGGCACAGATGTGAAGCGGCGTGTTGCCGTTGAGGTTCTGAGCATTCACATCAGCTCCGTAGTATATGAGCATATCGAGCAGCTTCACCTTGCCAGCTTTACATACCTGTATCGCACAGAATATCCACCTGTACTAATAAACGACCCACGTGAACAAACTTTAATTGTTAAAAGATGATAGCAAATAAATTACCGCAAGATGCTAAAGATTGTCGCACTGTAAATAACTTCAAAACAGGGTTGATCGCTCTCTTGCCACTATCGCTGTTAATCTTCAGCTTTTTTCCATTTTTGCCGCATGATGCTATGCATTTTGCCGCATGATGCTATGCATATGCGCGGCATATGCGTTGTGCGGTGTCTGTCTGTCTGTTTGTCCGTCATGTTTAATATCTCGCTTTATCTCGAAAACGATACAAGATATGGCCAGAGTTACTAGGAATGCCAATAGGAACTCGTGTACGATCTATTGAATGGTGCCATTTCCAGTCACCTAGAATGATGCCTAACCTAGATTTCAACGTCACGCCATTATTTGACGCTGAATATCTCAGAAATGGTACGAGATGGAGACATTGTTACAATAGAATACAGTATGTTGTCGTTCATGCGTGATATGTGTCAAAGCCATCTCAGTCTTCTAACTTTTCAAGATCTGTTTGCGCCCAGATCTCCTCATTTGGACATTGTCATTGCATGTTATAGCCTACCCAATAGTCGTCGTTGTAAATTGGAAACAGTGCAGTATTACAAAGGCAGCTGAGACGAAAGCACTTTATGCTATGTTACTGTCAAACGAGACTTTTTTTATTCGATACGAAACATTTCATACGACAGCGGCGCTCAACTTATTGCAAAGTAAACGCTGCAAAGGTAAAACATATAGACCTGATGAAGTGGAGTACATCCTTTATTGTCGACGGAGTCGACAGAAGCGTGATCGTAAAGGAGAACCTCCATGCAGGCGGTGCTCTGCGCGTTGTCGGCGTTACTGATGCAGTAGTACAGAGGAGTGAGACCGCGCGAGTCTTGATAGTTGGCGGACGAACCAAGAGCCAACAGCGCCTGAACATCACACGGCACACCAGAGTTGGACGTGGACGTGGGTCCGGTCCATCCATGGGTCGGGTTGTACGGGTCCAGTGTAAAAAAATATCTAATAAAAGTACAATTTATATGCAAAAAATTCGTCGACTATAATTCCTAATGATAAGAACTTGTAAGATTGCCTTTTTATTACCGTTTACTTATTTATTTCATTTTGGTTATTTGGTCGCTTTTTCTGCCGTATGTTGACAACATGTGGTGCTCATCATGGTGAAGAGTAATCGACAACTGAAAGTCGTGCAAAATGGGTCGGGCTGGGTCGGGTCTAGAGTTTAATGTTAGTTCTGGGTCGGGTCGGGTTTGGTCACTTCACTTGTGGGTCGGGTCACGTCAAGGAAACTGAACCCATGCCTAACTCTGCGGCATACTGCACTGGCAGACCAGCCTTTGATCGCCATTTACCAACAACACGACCGAAGATAACAATCTCGCAAGTATCACAGGTATATATCACAGGTATCGCAGGTATCACAGGTATCGCCGGTATCACAGGTATCACAGGTATCACAGGTGGCGCAATGATTTAACGTTGGACGTGAAATCAAGAGTGATTTCGTCAAGGCCAAATTCTTAAAGTTAAGGCCTGGACCTTCGAGGACATAGACCATTGGTCCCGATGCCAAGACCTTTCAGTATACGACCAGAGTAGAAATTAAGATACATAGTATGCCTGACAAGATAATGAACTAAATTTTGATTGCTTTTGCTAGGATATTCATTTATTATTAATTACATAGGCTTAAATTATTATTATTTTTATTATAACTATTATTAATTTACTGTCTTCTTTTTCAAATGGTCAACACAGCTCTCAAGGTTAAGGCCAAGGTAAGGCCTGGACGTTCGCAGCCAAGGCCAAGACCATAAAACTTTGGCCTCGAGGCAACTCGGCGTGGTCTCGACGACTACATCGCTGGCAATCAAAAACACGCAGCAGGCTTAATTCTCGATCTCTGCTGTGGAGCAACTACGTAACAACCTTGGGCAGTTGTTCACACCATCGTGCTCAGCACATCGGCAGCTAGGGCAACATAGTGCCATAAAAGTGTGCGCCAATATATACTCTTTGTCAGTTTAATATAGCGGCCTAGCTCTCGACCAATCATCTGATAGGTTTCGCTTTCCATAGGCAGGAAAGAAATTCCGCGGGAAACCATGATTCTGCCACATTTTGAGGTTCTTATGTTGTGTTTTTTAAAGAATGTTTTACATGAACAGTTTAACTCTGATTCTGCCACATTTTGAGGTTCTTATGTTGTGTTTTTAAAAGAATGTTTTACATGAACAGTTTAACTCTGATTCTGCCACATTTTGAGGTTCTTATGTTGTGTTTTTTAAAGAATGTTTTACATGAACAGTCTCAGACATACACGCGGCTAGCACAGCCACGGATAGCTGAAAAACCGAGGAATTACGCAGGGTGTCCCAAAACCGTCAAAATCTGTACAAAAGTTGACAAAATCGGCAAAAATGACTCGCATTGTCACGGAAGAGCGCCACGGCTTCTTGTCTTAAGAGGAAATTGGATGCACTGAATCCAAATCTCGTCAGATTTGCAACCGGAAGTGGAAATATGGCAGATTTTGCGCACGTGCAATAAAAATTTAGCCAAAAATGGCGTTATTCATATTGTGATCGCCAAAGATTCTTTTTGTAGACGTCAGATTTCCGACTAAAATCGAACTGTGGCGAGTTGTGTGCTATGCAGGAGTGTCATATTATAGAAATAGCTAAAATAAAAGAAAATTGCAAACATTAAATGTAAAAACGCAATTTACAGTCGTGTTAACGGCAGAATTACACATCTAGTACAGCAAATATCAGAAGTGGGATTTTTAGTTGTGCGTCGGACTTCGATGTGGAGGACGCTACGACCCTC
>Ga0209149_1000607_pt1 | contig 15477 bp, 12 predicted proteins | sample WorMetTyACAVOLI2_FD_187423 | JGI IMG/M metagenome (GOLD analysis project Ga0209149, IMG submission 187423) | Marine gutless worms symbiont microbial communities from Max Planck institute for Marine Microbiology, Germany - Olavius algarvensis... ... | reverse complement strand
TCCCATCCATAACATAATCAGCCTTAGGATTGTTATAACCCAGGTGCATAACTTTACATTTTTCTATGTTAAAAAGCATTTGCCATTCATTAGACCACGCTACAAGGTTACGAAAATCTGATCGTAAGTAGTTTTCAATACCTGTGGATGAGTTAACCACGTGATAACTATTAGTATCATCAGCAAATTTTAAAACATCGCAATGAATTCATCTATATCATTAATATAAATCACAAATAACAATGGTCCCAAAACAGAACCCTGTGGGACACCGCTCAACACATCCTTCCAGCCTGAGAACACCCCATTTATTACTACTCTCTGTTTTCTATCAAGCAAGTTTGAAGCAACCATTTCTCTATCCACTCAAGTAGTTTGCCATCAATTCCATGTGCTGCTAATTTAAGTATTAATCTTTTATGTGGTACTTTGTTTTGGAAATCTAGTATATCACATCAACAGGCAACCCTAAATCAAGATAGTTAGCAACCTCCTCTACAAAAACCAAAAGATTAGTCAAACAGGATTTATTTCCAACAAATCCATGCTGACTATCCCTTACCAATGTATGTTTTTTGAGATGTTCTATTATTTTATCTCTAATAATTGACTCAAAAACTTTACAGATATTTACAGTTAAACTAATTGGTCGATAATTTGATGGACTACATTTTTTACCTTTCTTAAAAATAGCAGTAACATTTGCTAACTTCCAGTCCTGGGGAACATCGCCAGTGTTCAAGGATTTAATAAATAAATCTGCAACAAAATCATAAATTACAAAATTACAAATGATAATTTGATTAACATTCTTGACCCAACAAAGTCAATACCAGGAGACTTATTCATTTTCAACTTACTTAGCTTCGAGTGTAATAACTCAGGTGTAACTAAAACGTCAGAGAGTTTCTCACTGTCCACATCAAGAAAAATGTTATTAATATCTGCTAGGTTATTAGTATTTTCTGTAGTAAACACAGATGCAAAAAAAGTATTAAGTAACTCTGCCATTTCCCTATAGTCTCCTACAAGGTCACCATTATTGTTAGTCACGGGCCCAATAGTAGATTTAAATTTGGTTTTAGATTTAACATAGCTATAAAATGATTTGGGATCAGATTTGATTTTCTTAGCAATCTGTTTTTCAAAATTCCTTTTAGCTAATTTAACTGCTTTGCTGGCTTTATTCACTTGTTTTTTGTACTTCAACTCCGTATCAGCATCTTTAGTTTCTCGCCATTTTTTTCCACAATTTGTGTTTTTTCTTGACAGTTCTTAGTACACTGCCCGTCATCCACAATAGTTTCTTTTTTAACTGTCACTTGGTCTTTTTGGTACAAATTTTTCTATTGCCATCTGCATAATATCGTTGAAATGTTTCCACATAACAGTTGCAGACATTTCACAGTAGTTAACAGTTGTTAACTGTGATTTCACAAATGCACGCATTCCATCATAATCAGCTTGAGTAAAGCATAACGGTCCTCATTTTATTATCTTTAACACAGGTACCGCTGCAATCTAACTGCCAGGTCAACACATTGTGATCTGAATTATGGATTGGTGGTAATATAGTTATATCATTCTTAACATTTAGTTCAGCAGTAAAAACTAAATCTAAAATATTGTTTAGCCTAGTAGGTTCACAAACGTGTTGCTCTAAGTAGCAATCTAACACTAACTTAACGAAATCTTTTCCATTCGGGCCTGACTGTAGAGTTTCTTAATTAATATCGGGATAGTTAAAATCTCCAATTATCAATAATGGACAGTTAAAATTAGCTGCCTGTCTAATAGACTCAAACAGCTGACTTAATTTATTTTCGTCAGCTTCCTGACTGAGATAACAAAAAGCCTACTATCAAAAAGTCATTTTTATTGAAATATATCGTACACCATACAGCCTCACATTTCTTTGAGTTTTAGTCATTGCACTCTAGTGATTGTAGCTTATTTTTAACATAGAGAGCAACTCCACCTCCCTTTTTATTGTTAATTGTTGCCCTGTCTTTTCTATATAACTTGAATCCTGGAATTTCCATTTCGATATCCAAGATATCAGCTTTGCCACAGGTTTCTGAAATTCCAATAATATCAATCTCGTGATTATCTATCAACATTTTTAATTCATCTCTTTTTGCCCCTCGTGTTAAACTTCTAACATTGGTATATAATACATTAGTATATTGCAACTTAGCAGTACTACCACAGATGGAATGTTTGTGTAAACTGTGGAGGGTTGTCATTTGTACCTCTGTAGGTCGACATCTGATTCTGACAAATAATTTACAGTCCTCCCCGTGGAGTATCGCGTGAATGGAGGGTGGCGCTTTACAGTATGTGTATGCGGCTGACGTCAACCTGGACAGCTCTGCCTTGAAAGACAGATGCTGCGGTTGACTGTTCCACCACATGTGATGGAAGCGAGTTCCAGTCTCCTACGGTTCGAACCGCAAAAGAGTGGCGGAATGTTCGTGTGGAAGAACCGACAGCACGAAATTTATCAGCGGCTACTAGACCAACATGTTCAGGCTGGATACCAACATGACCCATAACCACTTTATATAGCAAAGCTAATCTCAAATCCCTACGACGGCTCTGCAAATCCTGCCAGCCGAGCTCCTGCAACATCTGCATGACACTGGAAGTCATGCGATAGTCACCTTTAACAAATCTTGCCGATCTCCTCTGTATGTTTTCTAACTTGTTGATGTCCTTGGCCAGGTGAGGGTCCCATACCGATGCTGCATATTCCAGTGTGGAGCGAACAAGTGAAATATATTGGCGTTGTATTCGGCTTACTGCTCATACAACGCCTGACATCAAACTCTGCTAAAAAAGGTGACAAAATTGTTCCGCCAACCTTTAAATTTCTTCTGAAGAAAAAAACTAACCAATAACCATATTGTTAAGCAAACCTTTTATATCGCAGACCGCCTATGGTTTCTGTACAGCATACTTAATTTTTTTGGAAAAAAGTAACATTAATTGCAAACTGTAACCAAACCTCAATCTACATCATCGTAAACATAATAATAATGCAATAATGTAACGTAACCGGAAAAAATTAAAAGATGATCTTCGTCGCTGAATGAGCTAGCGAATGAAGAGACGGTTTTTCGTCTAGTCGACATCTGTAAATTACATACGCCGGACTTCGCCGCACGGCCATACCTACCATGACAAACTAAAACTAACTGTTGGCCTGTCCCGTCGTCGTCTTTATGACGTATGAATAACTCTGACATCTTCTTAAACCGCTTTATGTCCAATAGTGTCGAATATCACTTTAGGAACTGTATATTCGCACTTACGTAAGTGCAAATAAGCGGGAACATATTCGCACTTAATGTGTTACTTACTGCTAATACAGCGTTAACATATGTATGACCTTTACAGCCGGCCCACCAGTGCTCCTGCTAGCTTAGCGGGACAGTGCTCGCCATGGCGTTAGATGATCATGGGTTCGACTACTGCTGCGGGTAAAATTTTTATTACCGTTTTTCTTCCTTTTTAAGCCTGGTACAAAGTGGACTGTCGCCGGTACAGTCAACTTTGTTGCCGATGTAGTCGACTTTGTCACCGGTTTTGGTGATAAATCGGCAACAACTTGAATTCGACAGCTTGTCGCAGTCAACATTGTCGCCAACTCCGTCAGATACAGAGGGAGCCAGGGGGGCCATGCCCCCTAGAAGCCCATGTTCAAACTTTGCCGTTGCAAAAGTCTGTAGAATCCAAGGCTGCAAAACACGATTTTAAAAATACCTAATTTTTTAGTTTTTAAAATTTTTTTTATAAAAAAACTAAAATCCATCAACATAGCTTTTTAAGGCTTTTTTAAAAAACATCTTCAATTTTTGCATGTAAAATGTTTAAATTAACAAAGGAAAAAAAAGAAAAGATCAAAAATGTTCTGTTGCAGTTATCTTCTAATGGCTATCGAATGACTGGTGAAATCGGCTTAACGTATTGTCATAGTTTTTTTCACCGTATGGTAGCCCAATCATTCCAGTTTTACCAGCATCAAACATCTTCACGAAATTCCGACGGGGTCACCCCCTGCGGGGGCACTAAAATGACTAAATACAGGTGGGGTATAAATATTTTGCAATTTTGGACCAATGAATCTCTATATCTCACAAATGATACAAGATAGTGCCATAGTTACTATGGAAGGTGAATAGGAACTCGTATGTGATCTATCAAATGGTGCCATTTCTAGTGACTTTGAACGAACCCTAACCCTGTTTTCAAGGTCACACCACTCTTTGACGCTAAATATCTCACGAACGGACCGGCTTCAGATACGGCCATAGTTACTATAGAAGACGAATAGGAAGCCGCACCCAAGCTTTCGAATGACACCAGTTTCAATGACCTTGAGTGACCTTTAACCCACTTTTCGATGTCACAATAATATTCAATGTCAACTCGCAAACGGTACAATGGGAGACTAATAGAAAGTCATACATGGTCTGTCGAACGGCGCCATTTTCAATGACCTTGATCGACCCCAAACCCAGATTTCAAGGTCAGGCCATTGCGTGACGCTGAATATCTGCGAAAGGGCTAAAGATACGGCCATAGTTACTATGTAAGGCTAATAGGAAACCGTACCCAAGCTTTCATTTGGTACCACTTTCAATGACCTTCAGTGACCTCTAACCCACAGTTCATGGTCACGATAGTATTCAACGTCAAATAACTCCACTACTACTAAGTCGTGTATGATCTATCCAATGGTTCCTTTTCCAGTGATCTTGAGTGACCCGTATTGTGTGCGCAGCTGACACGCGATCTGTTTGCGGTAGCTAAGTTCTTGTTCCATAGTAACGTTATGGCAATATTCTGATGGGTTCCGTAATATCAAATGGAAGGGGGATATGAAAAGAATCGCGATTTCCAACAAATATCTGTCTTTATCTCAGAAATGATACAAGATAGGGCCGTAGTTACTATGGAATGTAAATAAGAAACATTTCGATTGGTACCATTTGTAATGACCTTGAACAGTCCCTAAGTGTGACACTGAGCATCTGAGAATTGGTGTGAGATACATAGTTACAATGAAATACTAATTAATAGGGACTTACTACTTAGGGTGACCTTGAGTCTAATTAATAGGGACTTACTACTTAGGGTGACCTTGAGTCTAATTAATAGGGACTTACTACTTAGGGTGACCTTGAGTCTAATTAATAGGGACTTACTACTTAGGGTGACCTTGAGTGACTTAGTAAAATCAGTGACATAAAGCATCGTACAGTCCGTGTGTGACAGCTGAGCTTCTTGTTCTGTGTGTGAGCATGCCGTGAGAGATGTTTATTTCTGTTGTAGTGGTACGTCAAATGAGTGGCGGTGGTCATAAGCGAGTGATGGACATCAAACCTTCAAATTATGAATGGAAAAGATATGCAGATCACTTTGTAAGAGCAGTTCTTCGCATTTTAGAGTAGATGCAAACTTAAACTTTGTTTAGTTAGTAGGTTTACAAATTGTCCAAAAATTAATTGGCTAATTCCGCAACCTTCAAGTCTATCGACTAAAATGTTGCTATGACATTCATTCTTAATGATAATAATAATAATAATAATCTGATTGGTGGATTTGTTAAACCCAACAGCAGCCAAAGAAATAATATGTATGAGTGTTGTATCAGTTGCTTGCTTTTGTTGGAAGAATTTTTGACAGATTGTGTGTCAATGCCTGTTCATTTGGCAACAAGCATATTATAATACCTAATTATTTTTGTATTTCGTTTCAACGTACTGTAGAACTAGAAGTTGTAGTCATCGCTAGTGCTCTCGACGACATGTAGGATGAAAGCCGTCTTGCAGTTGTTAGCCATAGTCTGCCCCGCAGATACAGAGATTTGTCGAAAGTCAATATGGCGGCCACCCTCATGTTGTGAATACATAATTAATGTAATAAATTTTGTACCCCAAATGGGTACTTTACCATATCTGATAGTATTTTTATATTCAGCTTTCTAGCTGTAGTAGTTTCCGAGATATCAGGGGGTCCCAAATTTACATTAGGGGCCTACACCCTCTGGACACCCCTAGTTGAAAAATTTTGACACACCCCCAAGTACTAGTACTTGCCTATACCGTTATAACTGTGAAGTTTCAGCTTCGTTGCTCCATTAACATCCAACTTACTTAATAAATTTTGCATTGACATGTCTCCAAAATAGGTTTTTGGGGGTAGGGGTGAAGATATTTGGTGGAAAAGTACATCCGTCCTTAGAACTGCGCTTTGTTGGCTAAAAGCCTATATTGTAATTACTTGTCGGTCCGAAAAATCAGTCTTTTCGCAATAAGTCCGGCAAACTGCAGTTGATTTGGACCAAATTCGGTATACGTGGACTAGTCAATTGGTGACAACTTGCAGGGAATTTTGGGCGTGATTGGCCCATTTTTGGCAAAATGGGGGCTGGGACGAGTCCCGCGGAGCACAAGTTTTTTTGTATTCTAATCCAGATGACCTTTCGGCATTTGCAACGGCTGATTTCCACTATATTTGGACACAAAACGTATTTCAGTGTCCCGTCAATGATGCTGGAAAGACATTTTCCAAAATTTTAACTTAAGGGGTCATTGGCCCCGATAATCTGAAATCAAAAGTCGGTCAAACAGGCTGCAGGTCACGGAATGCACTGCAGAGAGATACTGTTTACTCCACGTAGTACTCCAATGGCCAGGGAGTTTCCAAGGTCCGGTCAACTTGTCTGTACAACGATTATTTCTTATAGACGAGTTCCAGTGATAATCAGCATAAACCAAATAAGCAATTAAGTACTTTAATGAAACATTATTACGACTTACGAGGCGCCTAAGTTGCCCAATGTTGAGATTTTGGCCTATCTTCCCCATACAAAACCCCTAAAAAGTACCTTCCAGTGACCAGCATACAGCCCACATGTAACATCGCACAATGACTACATTTTTTTGTGTGGTAGGCGAAGGTCCAAAGGGGTGCCTTCTGGCAGTGGCGTTTTCCTGCGACTTCTGGTAGGAGAGCTTGGGACCCCCAAACTTGCCATATTTTCGCCTATGGCAAATGGCTATACCCATACAGAATGTTACGACACAGCGCATCAGATCTGGACCAGAGATGTCTGAAAATGCGCAGTTCTAAGGACTGATGTACTTTCCCACCAAATATCGTCGCTGCTACCCCCAAATCCCATTTTGGGGGACCTTTTAGTGCGAAACCTATCATAGAGAGCTCTCCGTAAGTCACATGTTAACGGAGCTATGAAGCTGAAAAGTTACAGCTATATAGCTGTAGGCAAGTATTTTACGGTTTGTCAAAATTTTTCCAGTAGGGGGCATCCGGGGGGCGCAGGGACTCCTAATGTAAATTTTGGACACCCCCTATTATCTTGGAAACTACTAGAGCTTGAAAGTTGAAATGAAAAGCACGATTAGATGTGGTAAAGTACTCGCTTCGGGTACAAAAAATTTTTCTGCTGCATCCAGGGGTTGCAGGGCCCCCATGTAAATTTGTGATCCCCTGATTTCTCCGGAAACTACTGGAGCTAGAAAGTTGAATTTAAAAATACCATTAGATATGGTAGTCGTTTTGGGTACAAAAATTATTACATTATACGATACAACATGAGGCCGGCCGACATATTGACTTTATATCTCCGGGCAGATTGCGGCTAACAACTGCTAGACGGCTTTCAGTCTGCATGTCGTCGAGAGCGCTAGCGATGGCTACAACTTCTAGTTTGCTCCTTGTTTTTTTGTTGCCAAAATAGAAATTGAGAAATTTGAGCCTATTTTAACTTTATAGCACAGTGTTTAAATTATGTACATAAATTGGTGCGATATGTTTGGCATGCTGTAGAACTTCTATTTTCTGCTGGGAGCTATACCTGCTGTCACCATTATTTCAGCAGTTAACCTGTTTATAGGTATGTGTAGCTTTTTTGCCTCCGACAAAGGAGGAGGTAAATGCGTTTGCTCGCGTTCGTTTGTCTGTCTGTCTGTTAGTAAGATTACTCAAAAATGCATGCATGGATTTGGATGAAATGTTGCGTGTTGACAGATGTCGGGACATGGACGAACCGATTAACTTTAGGGCTCATATCGTGGGAATTTTTTAGTATCGCGATATCGTGTGAAATTCAGTGACGATATCATGGTAGAATTTCACGGTCTGTTCGCTGGCGCCGCCCCATCCTGTTTGTCGTCTGAGTTGGCCAGGAAACTAGCCATGTCAGTCTCTTCTTTCCTGCTCTTGCATGGCAGCTGCTGTCATGACTGCTCATCACGGCCGGTCTGCTCAACAGCATGTTATATGGCCCAACACTTTGTATACATGTTTATAGGTATGTGTAGCTTTTTTACCAACGACAAAGGAGGAGGTAAATGCGTTTGCCCGATCACTTTCAGAATCTGGATATTGCAGCATACCAGTGTCGTTGTGCCAAATCAGTGCTACGATATCGTTATGTTGTGTTGTTAAGTCCACAATGATATTTTACATCACGATTATACGATTCAGGCCCTTCACTTTTGAGCCCGATCCCGATTATAGTCCGGATGCCGGAACTGGATTGCTTTCTCTGCCAGTCCTGCGGCGTGGAACAGTTTGTCGCCGGACATTCACACTGCATCAACACTGTGTACTTTCAAAAATCTGCTCAAGACTCATCTGTTTTTGCATTCGTTTCAATCATCAACTTAATTTCGAGTAGCGTATGCTGTACGGCGCCCTTGTAGTGACTGTATGGACATGTTATGGCGCCACGTAAGTTGTCGTATTATTATTATTATTATTATGTGACTTGCATCTTTTGATTACAGAGACGCGTTAGACTAGTAACCAGCTACAGTTGGCTACGTAGCCAAACCATTAAACTGGACGGCTACGCGTAGCCAGCTACGATGTGCTACATGGACATTGCAAGCAGTGATGAGAATCAAATAATGAAACACTAACAATACATACTAATGAATAGAATAGTACTAATGTCACACAACGAGATTATTTCTTATAGATGAGTTCCAATGATAATCAGCATAAACCAAATAAGCAATTAAGTACTTTAATGAAACATTATTGTTGTAATTTTGTAAAATAAAATGATGTTGATGTGCTGGTGAAAAGAGCACTATTTATATGTGTGTATAGTATACCTGTACACTCTGGAAGCTGTTGCAACGTGCTGTACCACATTAATTACATGGTAAAATGGGTTATTTACCGTGCACAAGTTTACAGTATCAAAAATTCCGTGTTCGTAGATCATTTAGAGTCAAGACACCCTCTTGGGTAGGTTAGGGTCATGAGTATGGGTTAGTGCCAGTTTGTAATCGTACTGAGTAGACATTACAATTGCATATATGTGATTTACAACACTGATATAAAATACGTGATTTAGAGCACGTTTACCAACTGCTGCCACGTTGCAGTGGTAGAATGCTGGCTACAATGCGAGAGGTGCCCAGATCGATTCCTAGTTGTGGCATAATTTTTTAAAATATTTTTCTGTACGTCTTGCACTTTACTTTTTCCTAACATGCGACTTGTTTTGTTTAACGTTTATCATTATTTGTACACGTTTATGACAAATTATATTCATTCATGTGCACACACAGCAAATAACCAAATTGTTTATGTCCATGCCAATTATTTTCATTTATGATGTCCGACCTTTGTTGTTGTAGCAACTAGCTAAAGTAGCTTAAACCATTAAATTAAGGAACACTGGCCATTTGTAGCCTGGCGTAGCCAACTTCTCGTAGCAGCTACTAGTTTAAAGTGTCCCTCTTGTTTTATGTTACCAGTAATATTGATCATCATCGTTTCTGCTGTGCTGAGTTTTTTATTGTGTGACTTTGCTGCGTTCATCCATTTTGTTAACTGACATCGTCATAACTCCACTTTGCTCCAGGTGCTGCAGAGCTGGTTGATACTCCAGAAGACTACGAACCTAAGCACTGGGAATACTACAAAGTATGTGTGTTTGATGATAACTAATAATTATTTGTTTTACATGTCGGCTTTACTCTAAGATGTTTTACCTTTTGCAACGAACTGTTGCATTGATAGTTGTAGTTGTTTCTTACCTAGAAGTCATATATATTTATAGCATATGTCATATGTCATATCACAATCACAATGCTCATTTATTAGCATCAGTAATGAACAATATTAATCATCAGAATACAAATTTAAGGTGAGATGCTAAATGGAGAGGCTGATTGAAGAGAGTCATGCTTTCTGTTAGAGCTCAGCCACCCCAACACACAGCAATTACAGTTTGAACATGAGCATATTTATAGTATGTATTTGCAGCATGTGGGGATGTTGTGGAGAGTTTCTTTCTAGTTAAAAACTTTCCAGTTGTGGTAAGTATTCAAAATGATTGAGGTTTGACATTAGAAATACTGTCTCAGGATGACTGTGTCACAAGACTTCCCTTCACTTTAATCACAGACGACATCGAGTTCATGTTGGCATCCACAATGACATCACGGATATGTTTCGTCTGTTTTTGGATCAGCACTAAACAAGAGATGTCACTAAAATGAGAAATGAGAGTGAATTACGTGACAAGTCGCTGCACATCAACCAGGTGTCTTGAAGTATCTTGGTCTAGAGACACGAGACCAAGATATTAACGGCAAGATCAAGAACAAAACTGAGACAGTGATCATCAAGACTGAGATGAAGACCCAAGGTAATAGCCCTCAAGACGAAGAACAAGACGGTGAACATAGTGTCTCGAGACCAGACACTGTCATGAAACTGCTATCTTTAGTTAAATACCTTGACATTTCAGTCTCTGTCAGAGGCCTTCATCAAGCTGGTACTGAGTTTTTTCGGTCTCTGTCAGAGGCCTTCATCAAGCTGGTACTGAGTTTTTTCGGTCTCTGTCAGAGGCTTTCATCAAGCTGGTACTGACTTTTTCCAGATCGGACACGGCTAGAGGTTGCCGTGTCAAAACCGCGGTCACATGTACAACCACTTTCTTGTTATAGTCTTCTCTACCATCTTGATGTACGTGGTGGTAGAGAAGGCCATGACACGAAAGTGGTTGTACATGTGACATCCTTGTGTACATGGTGGTAGTGTTCTGCCCATGATGTGTCAGCTGTGTACAGGCACTGGTATTGCAGGCTATATGATCGTCAAGACTGAGATGAAGACCAAGATAATAGCAAAACTGAGAACTTTGGTTGCTACTTGGGAATTGATAACATGTGATGATGATGATGATGATGATGATGATGATGATGATTGATGATACTGTGACTTAGCTTACATAAACTTGCTGTCGTCTTGACTTGTTCATTATGCGTAGAACTTTGAGATAAGATGCTAATTCTCTCGTCATTGCAGCATCCAATCACTCGCTTTCACTCGCGATATATACAAGAACAGGAGGAGAAAATTTACGAACGCCATCTACATTTTCTGAACCTCGAACAGGAGAAAATTATGCTAAGGTACAGCACGTTATTCTGAATAGTTACTTTCGGTACAATTTCTGCATTTCACAATGCATCAAACATAGTTTGGTTAATCTGTCATTGCCATAGCATCAGTGTTTAAATTGTCTCAACAGTGATGTTTCAGTTAGGAAACATGAATTTAAGTTAAACAAAAACTTAGCTATCGCAAACAGATTGCACGTCAGTTGCACACACAATACATCCAGGGCATCTAGGTCTATAGTAACACTGACCTTGAAATCAAGGTTAAGGGTCACTCAAGGTCACTCGAAACAGGACCATTGGATAGATCATACACGACTTACTATTAGTTGAGTTATTTGACGTCATATAATATCATGACCTTGAAATCTGGCTTAGAAGTCACTCAAGGTCATTGAAATTGGTGCCATTCAAAAGCTTGGGTGCAGTTTCCTATTCGCCTTTCGTAGTAACTATGGCCATATCTGTAGCCGTTTGTGGGATATTTAGCATCAAAGAGTGATGTGACCTAGGGTTCGTTCAAGGTAATTGGAAATGGCACATTTGATAGATCGCGTATGAGTTACTATTTGCCTTCCATAGTAACTATGGCGCTATCTTGTATCGTCTGTGAGATACAGCGACTTATTGGTAGAAAATCGTGTAGTTTTTATACCTCAACTGTATTTAGTGCTGCCGCAGGGGGTGATACCGTCGGAATTTCGTGAAGACGTTTGATGCTGATAAAACTAGAATGATTGGGCTACTGTATGGTGAAACAAGAAGCTCTGCTATCGTAAAGAGGCCGTGCGATGCTTTGTGTCTGTATAGCTTCTATACACTAGAATGGTGTGGCTACCCGATGGTGAAAAAAAATTTGAACATATGTTTATTCATTTTGACATGATCCACGAACGTGAAAAAAATCGCCGTTTTCACATACCGCAGCCACATTTTTTCCCCTGGAGACGCCCCTGCGACTGTCACGCAATATGTTGCATGGATGGAAAGACAATTCAATGCTTGCCAAACCCCTCGCAGTATGTACCTATCTATCTTCAATAGTTTCCGAGTTATACGATGCTAAGTCAATGCGTACGTCCAAAAATCGCCATTTTTACTACATTTTTGTTTCCCCTGGGGACGTCCCTGGGGCAATCACGCTAAATGTTGTATGGATGGAAAGAGAATTCCATGCTTACAAATTGTCTTGCAGCATGTACCCATCTATCTTGAACAGTTTCCCAGTTATTCGAACCGCAAGTGCAAAAAATCGCCGTTTTCACGTACTACAGCCCACATTTTTTCTATCTTGAACAGTTTCCCAGTTATTCGAACCGCAAGTGCAAAAAATCGCCGTTTTCACGTACTACAGCCCACATTTTTGTTTCCCCTGGAGACGCCCCTGCGACTATCACACAATATGTTGCATGGATGGAAAGACAATTCAATGCTTGCCAAAGCCCTCGCAGCATGTACCTATCTATCTTCAATAGTTTCCGAGTTATACGATGCTTAAGTCAATGCATAAGTCCAAAAATCACTATTTTTACCACATTTTTGTTTCCCCTGGGGATGCCTCTGGGGCAACCATGCTAAATGTTATATGGATGGAAAGAGAATTCGATGCTTACAATTTGCTTCGCGGAAAGTGCCCATCTAACTATAACCGTTTCTCAGATAGAGCGAGATATTGGTCGAAAATCGTCATTTTCTCGTAGCCCCCGTGCATTCGACGCCCCCGTTAGGGGGGTTCCCAACTTCCCGTCAGAATAGCGCCACCCCTTTTGCTTTGGAAAAACTAGAATGGCTTGGCTACCCGATGGTGAAAAAATTTCGAAGATATCTTTATTCGTTTTGACGTGATCCACGAATGTGACGGACAGTCAGACACCGGGTGACGGCACATACCGCACTTATGCATATGCATCGCGCAGTAAAAACTATGGCAATGTCTTAAGCCATTTTCTTCTAATACCTTAACGTCACGGACAGACAGACGGATGGACAGAATTGCTATATCAATATCGCGTGTCAGTGTGCTGACACGCGATAAAAATGTGTATAACACAAGTGGCATTTATGTTGTTTCTAGTAGGAGTTGAAATGACAAGTCTTGATAATGAATGGTGTACAGTTTGCAAAACGTCTTATCATTTCTATGGTTAATTTAATTACACATTTTGATTGTTTCTGTTTAAATTGTGCATTGCAAAAGTCAACTGGTGCCAGATGTTGGTCCATCATTATACAGAAGGTGACTGTGTTATATCCAATGTTGCTATTAAGGCCTATGTTGACAATTTCAGGGCCTATTCAAATAGGCAAGACCACAGTCAAGGTAAAAATTGTCCAAGGACTTTTTAAATAAGTAAGATTAAGGCCAGCCTGCCTCGATGGCGCTGTTGGTAGTGTCACAGTATGCGCTGCGTGGCTACGGTGATCGGTGAGTCTGGGTTCGAGGCCCAGTCTGGCCAAATCATTGTGTCAGGTTATGATGGCGTTGGGCAGGCACAGAGGGTTCGATAGTGTCCTCTTTAATCTGTGACCGTTGGCTAATGCTCAGTTCAGAGACGCTGCTTGAACCACTGATAACAGATGGCCTCCTGCTGTATGCGCTGGCCAGTCATCAATGGCTCTGTTCACACGTACCGCTCAATTGGACCCTGGGGTCCACGGTGCGAGGTGCACTATAGCTGTGGCCCTTTATCATGCAGTAGGTATTAGCTGCCAGAGAAACAGTGGTTATAGGCCGAGCAGGGTAAAATATCATGGCACAAGGTCTCTCCACTCCCGATCCCTCCCTTAGCCCTACACACCTCTCTATAAGGAGAGGTCGCACAACAACTGCACACACACCATCCCTTCCCTGGGGTTATGCATTGGGCCAGCTTGTGAGGCAGGCCTCAGTGTTGGCATGCAAATGGAGCATGTGCCACCTCAAAGGCTAAGGATAAAGACCAAGGCCATAGACGAAGACTTTCAGAGTAAACAGTGCCAATGTAAAGATAAAACAATGTCCGTTTAACATGACATAACATCAGTGAGAAAGTTCTGCAGTATGTAGTGCTTTGTGTGAAGACAGTACTAGACGACCTTAAGTCCCACAAACTCACATTGACTGAAGCCATCAACGTGGTTTAGAAGGAGGCTGTCATCAACAAGTGGTGATGCAAGCCAAGTAAGACCAAGGCCCAGATTTTCAAGGCCATCGCCAAGGACTTTCAGAGTGAAGATCAAACATAACACTTCTGCATGTGTCACTTTAATGTATAGTGGTCTCGCAGTAACATTTGTTACTTTGGTCACTCTAATCCTCTTGATTGATTGAGAAGAAAAATACACTTTTCACAACAGTTTTTGTCTGCCAACTTTTAGCTTAATGTATACAGGTAGATCAGGTCTGACCAAACAGGACTGAAACAGTGGCAAAGTTCTGCCTTCACTTTGTGTGAAGACATTCCTAGATGACCACAAGCTCACTCACATTGACTGTAGCAGTCAACATGGCTCAGAAGTGGCCACTCTGGAGGCTACCATCAATGAGTGATGTTACGCACGTCTAAGTAAAAAGTAAGTAAAATGTCGATTTGTATAGCGCATTACGCGAAAACACCGCTAATGCGCTAAACGAGACGCAGTGTCACTCAAACAGATGCGTTTTCAAGTCACGTCGAAACTGATCAGGCCCAACAGCTGGATCACGCAAACTGTCAGGCAGAGAATTCCAAACTGTTGGGCCCGCAATGGCGAAAGCACGAGCGCCGAAAGTGCTGCGACGGACGCGAGGAACGATGAGTTGACGGCGACTGGCGGATCGCAGATGCTGGCGACCAGGAACCGTGGAGACCGGCACGCAGTAATCAGCGAGGTACGACGGGGCTCGCCGTCCCAGACAACGGTGGACCATCACCGCCAGCTTGTACTGCACCCGCTGAGGAACATCCAGCCAGTGCAGATCGTCGTGCAGTAGCTGTGACAGACCACGGTCGAACTTCCCAGTCGCAGTGATCAGACGTGCAGCAGAGTTCAGGACCCGTTG
>Ga0209149_1000606_pt1 | contig 15494 bp, 5 predicted proteins | sample WorMetTyACAVOLI2_FD_187423 | JGI IMG/M metagenome (GOLD analysis project Ga0209149, IMG submission 187423) | Marine gutless worms symbiont microbial communities from Max Planck institute for Marine Microbiology, Germany - Olavius algarvensis... ... | reverse complement strand
GGAAGGGGGAGGGGGGGTGAAGGTGTTGGGGGAGGGGAGAGGGGGGGTGAAGGTGTTGGGGAGGGGCGTGAACAGAAGCTACAAATTACATATATCTTAGCATGTACCGTAATGATGCTTAGTGTTAAGTGTGTTCTAAGAAAGAGAAAGTCTCTAATGTGTGCGCGTACGAGAAGTCATCGGCGCTCAATTGTCCATCGACGCAAACACAAAGAGGACAGGGATACTAACAATCAAAGACAATCATACTCATAATCATATCTGATCATCCCCACTTTTTGAGGATTCATGGTCTAAATTAACTTGTTTTGTTTAAATGTGATTTCGAGTGTCCAAAGAACTTGTGTTCATAACAAGTGTGTTAGCATTGGTAAGCAATGCTAACCAATAGCAAGAGAATTTCAACTGAAATTGTCCTCCAGATCCCTATCTTATGAGTAGACCATGTAGGACTTATAGCCTAAGTGTGGAACATAACAATGATAAGCGATATATATACAGATCGCAAACGAAAGCCATTGATTCGTTAACTTCGCTGAAGCAAGTTCGCTTGCTTCTCTAAACTGTTATGCAGTAAGTTCGCTCACTGCTCTAAATTGTAGCGATGATGTAAGCTGCGTAGCTGCAAACTATTGCAGTGTTTGTTGAAATTCCAAAGTTCTTGAATAGCTTGAATTTGTAAGACATCAGTACTTGTTGAGTAATTGTTAAGACATCGGTAGAATGTAGAAGATCCAGTGTGACATCTGTGTATCGTAGATATCTTGATTTCCGTATTCAAATTCGATTTCCATATGTGATATATTGATTCAATTTCCATTTCCATATTCAATTCCATCAATATGTCAACCATGTGACCGAGCGTAACCGATAACATGTCAGTGAATTTCGTATAACGAATGTAATATCGACTGTAACTTGCCAACACTGTGGCCAAATATAACATAATTTCACTGTTCCTTGCATTCAAACTGTTCCATGATAACTGTAAACTGTAATATACTTCATTAATGTAGACATCAATCGTCCAAAGGTAGAGCACTCATAGCAGTAGAACGAAAGAGGTGACATCGTATATCGTCTGATGTATAACTGTGGCTGTCGTATAATGTCATAACTGTAAGTTGGTTGCTAGGCAACGTTCAATGATGGGCTAAGCCAGTGTTCATCGTACAAATATTTCACAGTGTAATACATTGAATTTCTGCTGCAGAACTGCATTCTGAATGTGGTATGTGGATTCCTGTTAAAGTCCCAAATGACGTGGAAACTGAACTGACTATAACTGCATAAACCCTTTAGCGCTATCATAAGCGTCCAATTAATAACTTCCAAACTGGTAAACTGTAGAACTGATAACTGATAACTGGTAACTGATAACTGCGTTGAATTCAAAAACTGACAACTGATAACCGTAGAATATATAGCCGATAGAAGTACTGTGTCGAAATGTTCCGGTAAGGTATAGGTATAGCTCATTCATAAATATTCCGTTGATCGTTGTATAATTCCAGTGATATAATAATCCACCGATATTTCCAATTCCAATAGACTCCAATGATCCATGTGTTCCTCACACCAAACAGAATATGCATTACTATCCCGCTCAGAGGGAGGGGTGGTTATTTAGCAAAGAGTGATAAGAAGACAGATGGAAAAACAGAACCCATGGATAATTTTAAAACGCAGGAAACTACTTAAAGTTTCCGTACTAGACGTTTGCTAATAGAAGTAAGTAAAAGCATAGAAGAGATGTATTAAAAGCCAATACAGAAGCAAATTATCAACTTTATGTAGCCTAATAACTACTGAGAGAAAGAAAATAAAATGTATAAGTCAGTATTGTATAAGACGGTAAGTGAGATGAGATGTCTAGACTAAATAGCCTGTAATTGTAATTCTAAAACTAGGGGGAAGGGAAGGACAAATCCCCGGGGTGCGTAGAATCACCCATACGACTATGTTGGTTCAGTAGCCAGTGTTTCAATCGCTTGGGCAACATCACTGCCTGTTGCCAGAACAACGTATCAACTGGTACGTCCAGGCGTACCCGTGTACGACTTACAAGTAGAGTAATAGGCCTTTTATGTATAGTGTCTTCTGACACAAAAAAGGTGTCCTCTGACACAAAACAAGCGTACGTGGACGCTAAGCGCACTCGAGCGCAAGGCATACGCGGATGCCTGAAATAGAGAGTAGTGAGTAGTTTATGATATAATAATACGGACGAAGTACGCGGTTGTACTATAGGGGTAAAAGCGATCGAGACTATGAGACCAAGTCGTGTGACCTAAGTATGGGAGGTATTGTTTTTGTACACTGTCACTAGGTGTGTGTACCTAGAGCAACGATTCAGCTGTAAAGTCGAAGCTCGAGAGCCTCTCGGCTGACCGAAGGATAATAACAGTGTCTTGGTTAGTAAGTAGTAGTACCCAGATCCGTTATAGAAAAACGGCCAGGATAAACTCGACAGCTTAACGGGGTTGCAAGTCCCGACGCTGGAGACCTGTTTTTAAGAGCACTTTCCCAAAAATAAAGTAAATTCCCCGTCGAAAATAGAATAATGTAACGAGTAAATGCTGTAATGTGATATCTCACTGTGTAAACTTAAACTAGGTTTAACTATTGTAGCCAAGTAAGTGTGTAGGGGGAAGGGTAATTAAGTGTAGTGTGTAGTGTAGAGTAGACTTAAACTATAACAAGCCGAAATGTAGTATGAGCTGAAGTGTAGAAGTAACTAAAGTGTAACCATAGCTGGAGTGTGACACCAGCTTAAACTAAGCTAGTGTGAAGTCGACTTAAGTGTGAGTGTATGTATCTATGCCTTAAGTTTAAGTAGTGTAACAACTACCTAAGTATGGTGCATGCAAGTGTGCATGCAGGTATGCATGCAAGTAGGCATGCAATAGTATGCGTAGGCTAGCAACGCGACAACTAGTACAGTAAGAAAATAAAATGCTATGTACGATAAAAGGAATGATTAGAAAAATAGGTTAATTAAAGTCGGGGAGACCCCTAAAACAAAAAAAACGCGTGTGCTGTATCTGCCATTTTTGTCCAGAGCCGAAGCTCTGTATAGTGACAAGGAAGCGACTCCTTTTTCCAGTAAGGGACTTAGCATAAAGAAATTGGAAGGAAAGCTGTCTGTAGTTATAAAAACCAAAGATGTCAGTGCAGGTGTATCCCTGTCTCCAGCCATTGTGTGTCGGAGATACGAAGCAGGGACAAAAGGGTGTAGTCCTGTCTATGCTTCCGAAGAAGGCTTAGAAGACGGAGGAAGCTACGAAGGTTCAATCCCGGAGGATGAACAGTACAAAGTTAATACACAGTAACAATATGTACAAGAGAAGTGAACCGAAAGGAAAGCTACACTAGATTCCTATCACTGAAAGAAACTAAAATAGTATAATAGAGTTAAATATTTACAAAGTCAACTAGGTTGACGAAGTGTGCCGACGGGCACTGTGTCAAAGGACACTGTCACATGTCTAGCATGTGTAAGGTTCCAAGTCTAGCAAGTTGAAAATATGAATTCCAAGTCTGGCTGATATAGCGATGATCCAGGTTGACTGACAAGTCCAAGATCCAACACTACTAGAGTGTAGACGAGTTATACAATTAATAAAGAATATCTACAAAGAGAAGGTACAAGTACCCTTAATCTTACAAGTTAAAACAATTAATAAACAATATAGACAAGAAGGAGCAACTCCTCACTGTCTCCAAGAGATTCTATGTACACGCAACCAAGAGTAGACGTTAAACTCTTGGTATATCTCACAAAGACCTATGGCAAAGTACAGGGTGAATTATAAAACTCAGAGTGCTATACTTATTTACAAACATGGGAGATGTCCTAAGATCCTAATGAGAAACGAATCGTGTTTCTCTGAAACTCCTAATTAGCTGTAATATCTTAGAGATATTTCTAAGATCTATGTACAAGAGGTACAGGGTGTATCAAAACATGTTAGTGATTTCGTCCCTCGGATTCCGGCTGGCGTATAGCCAGACTAACGGACACGAGAGAGTTGGAACGTACAGGGTTAATTAACTAACGTAAAGTAACGACGCAAATGTACAAGTAAGTAACCTGTATATCAAGTAAGTAACAATAAGTAAGTAAGTGAATAATAACTAAGTATGATTAGAGTCTTTCGGCTTCTATGCAGACTCGTAGTCTGACTGACAAGACCCGAAAAAGGTGGATGTAACGAGTTAATTAATCAACTAAGAGTGCGATACATATTGTTATAGATAGGGGTATCTGTACAATGAGTAAGTAACAACAGTTACACGTACAAGTACATGTAGTGTAACAATACAACTGATTTCTTTTCTCTCGGGACCCCGCTGGCCCATAGCCAGTCTAACGGGCGCGAAAGAGTTGGATATAACGACACTAATTAAGTAATTTAATGAGCGGTACAACGTATACACAAACAGAGGTTAATCTCTGTACACAAGTAAGTAGCAAACGAGTAAGTAAGTAAGTAACGACGAGTAGTGATTAGTAATGTCCCCCAGTTCCAAACTACCGTAAAGTAGATTTACTGGCACGGAGGGGCGTGCATAAACAGGGTTAATTAACTAACCTAGGGCGCGGTGCATATTATATACATGTACGGGTTACAGGGTAGTGTATGACTAGTCGTAGTCATGTAGTCTGACTGGCTTACGACGCTGCCGATGAGGCCTACCAGTAGTGTCTGGGACGGCTATCGGCGGAGCGACGGCAGCAGACTGGTGTTCAGTCATCGGCGGTGCAGAAATTGTCTGTGCTAGCTGCTGTGTTACTGTCTGCTCGGCCGGGCCAGACTGTATCGCCTCGGGTAAGCGACAAGGAGTCAGTCGGTCAATGTGAACTGTCTGACGTTTGCCAGACAGTTCGTGCTGTATAACGACGACTATGGACGATCGAAACTTTACTATTATCCAGGGACCATCCCATAGAGGACATAACTTTTTATACTTTGACCTAACCTGTGGCCGCGGCCAATAGAGCCACACCCTTTGATTGACTGCAAAGGGTGGACCACGAACCTGTTGGTCAAAATAGGTCTTCTGCACTTTGGCAGTATTGTGTGTGGCTGCCCGGACCTTGTCGTGTGCCACTCTAAGGTTGTCCCTAAAGCTAGTGACGAAGGGGACTGTAGTTTTAACAGCCTCTTCAGGTGGTCGAGCAATTAAAGTGGTGGGCAACAAAACTTCCCGCCCTAGCATGGCTAGGTTGGGTGTGACGTTAGTCGTGGAGTGGACAGTCATTCTATAGGCAGCTAACACTATAGGGATCTTAGCAGGCCAATCAGCTGGATTGTCTGCTGCTGTAGCCCTCAGCATCTGCAAGATTGTTCTGTTTAATCTCTCGGTCTGGCCATCAGACCGAGGATGAAAGGCTGTTGTCCTTGTTTTATTTATCCCTGTAATTTGGCAAAGCTCTGAGAACAGTTTGTTCTCAAAGTTGGTTCCCTGGTCGCTATGAAGCTGTCGGGGCAACCCAAAGCGCGAGAAAAACCCAGAGTAAAGAGCCTGCATACAGGTAGCAGCCTCTGCATCTACTAAGGGATACGCCTCACACCATTTCGTAAAATAATCTGTGGCCACCAGCAAATATTTGTATCCCTCAGGTGTGGCTGGTAAGCCTGACAGAATGTCGATAGCTACTATGTCCATCGGAGCACCAGCGATGACCTTTTGCAGCTTGCCTTTGGGACGGGATGGAGCTGGTTTGGCTTGTGCACAGGGTACACACTCGCCGTACCAGCGTTCAATGTCTTTCTTCATCCCGACCCAGTAGTAATGTTGTTGTAGCTGGGCCAGGGTGCGATCGGCTCCCAAGTGGGCCGAAAGTGGACCAGCATGTGTATATTTGAATAATTTGTATCTCAAACAGTAAGGAACGACCAGTTGTGTGGCTGTGGGTGTCACTCTCACCAGGACGTCTGACTGCAGCTGTATGGCTGGTCTCTGAGACCAGAGATTCCTGGACTCGAGTGGCAGAGCCCTTAGGTCGTCATTGGTAGGAGAGTTTGGTAAAAGAATGAGCTCACAGATGGGCTGGATAGCAGTGTCTGTTGCCTGGTAATGTATGATGTCCTCCTGAGAAATCTCAGGTTGTAAAGTGACCGTGTTGATGCCCAGGGGTGCTATCACCTCATCTGCCCTCTGGAGCTCCTCGATCCAGGGTTGGCGGGCTGGGCGATCCCAGCATTGTTTACAGAAGGGCCTGGAGACAGAATCCGCGTTCCCGTGAACCTTCCCGGGACGATGCTGGACTTCATAGCTAAACTCCGCCAGGGTTTCCATCCATCGTGCTAAGATGCCCTCCGGCCGCTTGAAGGTGTTTAACCATTTCAGAGAATGGTGGTCAGTTCGGAGTATTACCTCTGCACCCAGCAGGTAGTGGCGGAAATGCTGAAGGGCCACTATTACTGCTAACAGCTCACGGCGTGTGGGGCAGTAGTTCCTCTGGGCGTTATTCATCACCCTTGAAAAGAATGCTATTGGTCGTTCCTGACCCTCAATAACCTGGCTGATCACGGCCCCGACCGCGACATCAGACGCATCTGTGTCTAGGATCACAGGAAGGTTTGGGTCTGGATATGCAAGTGTTGTGGCTTCAATTAATTTAGTTTTAAGTGTCTCGAAAGCTTGCTGGCATTCTGCAGTCCACTCAAAACGTGCGTTCTTTTTAGTGAGGCGTGTGAGTGGCTCGGAAATGTTGGCAAAGTCTTTGACAAATCTCCTATAATAACTGCATAACCCAAAGAACGCGCGGACCTCTTTGAGGCACCTTGGAGGGACCCAGTCCCTGATGGCCTCGAGTTTCTCTGGCTGAGGTTGTATGCCCTCTTTTGTGACCACATGCCCCAAAAATGGGAGTGATGTTCTGAGAAGACAGCATTTTGAAGGCTTAGCCCTTAGACCCACATCCTGCAGACGCTGGAAGACTGTTCTAAGTCTTTCTATGAGTTCTAGAGGGCTGGAAGCGAAGCAGATAATGTCGTCGAGATAATTGAGACAAATCTTCCATAGGAGGTCAGAGAGGACTGTCTGCATAAGCCTGCTGAAACTTGAGGGTGCATTATTGAGCCCAAATGCCATCCTAGTGAACTGAAAGAGGCCACGCCTACAACAGAAAGCTGATCTTTCCTTAGCTCTATCAGTTAGTGGCAACTGCCAGTAGCCACTTAATAAATCAATGGATGCCCAGCATTTAGAGCCTTTGAGACTGTCAAACGCCTCATTGATAGCTGGAATAGGGAAAGCATCCTTTTTAGTAACAGAATTCAGTCGCCTATAGTCGACACAGAACCTGTATGTGTTATCCTTCTTCTTCACCATACACACAGGTGACGCCCAGGGGGAGAGAGAAGGCTCCACCACCCCTGTCTGTAACATTTCAGTTATAATATCATCTTCAGCCTGTCTGGCTGCTAAGGGTTGAAGGCGTGGTGACTGTTTAATGGGATGATGTTCTCCGGTGTCGATATCATGTGCTATGATGTCACAATACCCCAGGTCCATTGAGTTCTTAGCAAAGACCTGTTGCTGGTCAATGAGTAAGTCTTTGAGTGCTTTAGCAATATCTGGAGTAAGGTCAGCATCAGTAACAGTGGTCTGGTAAAGCTCAAGAAGATGGGCTGGTAACCCTTCCATGTCCGGTTGAGCAGAGTCAAGTTCTGGCTGTTTGACAGCAGTAGCATCAGAAGCAGTATGTGCAGAACAAAGAGCAGAGTCAGAGTGATGTGAAACATCACAGGTAAGAATAGCACTAGGGCTAGAATGTGCACGCGGGCACGAAGACTCTGGTATGTCTGACAGTGACTGAAGTTCAGTGCTAGACTGGTCAAAGGCAGAAGGACTGGCTGCCGGTATGGTGTAAGGTGTAAGCCTAGTGGGCTTAGTTGACCATACAAAGTTGGATGCTGTATCTATTATCAGATGTGCACTTCTCATGAGGTCATGACCTGCAATGCAAGGGATAAACTCATTGGTGGGGGCATCAATAATGTAGAACGGATGCCTAAAATCGACACCGCAGATATTAAGGTTAAGTTCGTAGGGGCCGCCTAACTGTAGCGGTACCCCTCCAAAAGCATTAACAGCAGTCGAGAAAGAAATGTCCGTAACATCTGGTTGTATTTTCTTAAACATTTCTAGTGATAGCACGCTAATCTCTGCCCCCGTGTCAAGGAGAAACTGTGTGGGCACTTGTTCCACAATGGCCATGACGCGCGGTGGGGCAACAAGAACTGAAGTAACATTATTCAAAGGAGAAACCAAACGGGAGCATCGCTGTAATAAATCGGACGACATAGGAGATCGGACCTGAAATTGTAATTCGATTTCCGTTTTTGGTTGCGTTTCTATCGAGTTGTGTAAGTCCATAGCATTAGCGACATAATGTTGTAAGTTCGGCAAAGAATCAGCATTATGCTGTAAAGTGTGTAAAGTCTGATCGACATTCACTGAATTAGTCGAATGACCTTGATCGATCTTGAAGTTTATTTCTGGTTCCGGTAAAGTGTTAAGTTGTGTGTCATCGTCTACAGTTTCATCAAAATTATTGTGTACAGTTAAGTCAAGTTGTGTTTCAAACGTAGCACTCGGTGCAGTCGAGTAAGTCGAGGCACCTATCATTGAATTTTCAAGTTGACCTTGAATGTCCTTGACAACTGTTTCCGGTTCCGGTAAAGTTTGAGAATTATTTCTCAAGTTAATTTCATATGATGATAAAATGTCTGGATTGGCAGTAGAATGCATGTCAGACTGAGATGCATTGTTTATTTTGTTTTTATTATCATCATTAATTAAACTGCCAAGCCGAGAAACAACTTCCGGTCCGAATGGGAGACTAAAATTATGTCGATTCTTATTTATTTCAGTTGACTTAGAAGTCTGAGAGTTATTAGAGTGCTTAGGATTATTATTATTGCAAGAAATATTATTTGCACTACTTTTCTGATTTATTTCAGAAGCCAAAAGCTGTTGTGGAATTATTTCCACTTCCGGTCTGTGCAAAATGGAGGGAACAAAACATGGCGCACTCGCTGACAAGGGCCAATGCATCTCGCTGGAACCAGTACGCCCTGCTACTGATTCCAGGCTCCATTTCCCTGGGTGGCATCTGTCTGCTGATACACTGGTCGATATGGCTGAGGTACTCCAACCGGATGTAGGCGCGAGTGGCATCTGTCCTCCCCACACACAAAGCAAACACCACGTGATGGCGGCCTGCCATCCAACGACTGAGACCTCTGTCGACACCCTGGGTTTGTTGTAGATTGTTGTGGTGATTGGTTCTGATTCTGCCACTGTCGATTGTCCTGTTGTTGCCACTGCTGACCAGCCCGGGGCTGCCATTGTCTGTTGCCCCGGGATGGCTGTGACGTCACGACCTCAGCACATATAGACTGATGCTGAGACGGCTGTTGCTGCTGCTCTGGGCAATTCTGGTTGCCCTGATACCCAATAGCAGGCGGCGGATGTCGTTGCCGTTGCTGGTATGGCACACCAGAACTCCCATAACTGTTGTTGTTGAACCTTGGCCCACTATTGTTGTGATACCTGGGCAGGGGTCTTTGTTGTCGTTGCCCTGACCAATTCGACTGGCGTCCCCTGTTGCCAGGTGAGTAACCACGTTGCTGATACGACTGTGTCGGCGATGGAGACGTTCCACCATAACCTCTTGGGCCTGGGCTAGAGGTGCCATACCTTGGGCCCGAGTAACGTGAATCAGCCGATGTGCTTCGTTCCCGATTATAGGGAGTGGGTGATGTAGATTGATCACGCAAATTTGGGCGGGGGGCAGTTTGCCCTGATTCCTGTTGCCCATTTCTAGCCGCATTTCGTGGGCCAGTTTGGTTAGGTTTTTGTGCCTGTGTATTTGAGCGTCTTGCGTTATTAATATTATTATTTTCAGATGTCGAGATGTTACGGACAGTTGGGTTTGGCTTATGTGCCTGCAAAAGCTCCCTGAGCCCTTGCAATATGGGTTCGAACTCAGCTTGTAGGGCTGAGGGCTGTACGTCAGTATGTAAAGGCTGCTCAGTCTCCAAAATCCTAACTGTCTTGCGAGATGTGGTGTGATTCAAAATCTCTTCATACTGTCTCGCACGTTTCAGTGTCTCATAGAAGCCATCTGTCTTTGCATGAAGTTGCAAGAACTGGGCTAAGTCTGCAGAAATGACCCCATTTTCGAATTTACGCTTCAGCTCAGGCAGTCTGTCCTCAGATTGCATAGTCGGCCAACCACGCCGATGAAGCGATTGAAGACTGGCTGCGTAAGCCTGTAAAGATTCTTCTGGGTTCTGTCGTCTGTTCTCAAAACGACGCTGGTTATCATTTTTTTCGTCCAGAACGCCGAATCGTCTAAAAAGAGCAGTCCAAAGATCGTCAAGAGCCGAGGAAGAGGTGTCATCGACATCTCTTACTAATTCTGCGGCCTCTGATTCCAAGGACACGCAGAGGTGTTGTAATTTGTCAGCATCACTCACCCAACCATTTAGGTGAGCTATGCGATTAAAGTGGTCCTTAAAACTGGACAAGGAAGTTTTTCCATCGTACTTTTTCACTGTCTCGGTGTTCCTCAAAACAATAATTGTTTGAGCAGCGGGTGGCTGCACTGGAATAACAGCTGAAGTGTTACTGCCAGTTGTTGAATTATTAGTCGGGGGCATGCTATTGCCCGAATTTTCTGTATTGGGTGGTGTGTGTGACGGTTGGTCATCACCAGCACCAGTCGTGATTAAAGTCGAAGCAGCCTGTGTCTGGGGTGTAGTAGCAACCGATAAAGTACGCACCGTAAGTGGCTGTGTAGCTGTATTCGAAGTAGACTGTGTCTGAGTCTGTGTAAGTTGCGGTACAGTAGTGTACTGTGTACCAGTATGTAAAGATGTAGCAGTAGGCTGTGATGCCATCACCTGTGGCAGCAGCGGCTGCTGTAGTGTAACTGCTGTATTACTAGTAACAGTAGAGAGTGACTTCATGTCTGTAGTATGCTGTAATTCTGTCATATGGTATGCAGTAGTCGAAGCTGCAACCCCTGTTGAGTAGTGTACATCAGACAAAGTCGGCTGTGAAGTCAAGTTCGAGTTGTAAACTGTCGGTGCACCACTGAAAATATTTGTCGGTGGCACTAAGTGTGCAGAACTAATGTGAGTCTGTGCAGTAACACACGGTGTACCAGTTAACATAGGTACAGGTAGCTGAGATGTAACTGCAGTTGTCATGAGAGAATGTTGTACTGGTACTGTATATCCATAAGTACAAGCTGCACTAGCTGCAGACTGTTGTATCAAAGTCGGCATCTGGTAGGGAGTCAAGCTCCCAACCATAGGCTGGTGTGACATCATGTCAGGTCTAGCTGCCTCTAGAGTATGAGCCAGGTTGTAGAATGTAGCTGCATCGCTAAACACCGGTACAGTAGGCGTCGCAATGTGTGAACAACATGGCTGGATGTTCAGCTGTGACTGAGTTGGCACCAGTAAAGTTTGGTCAACATAGGCTGGTATCAAACCAGTCAGTTGATTGAAATTACACGGTAAAGGTCGTACGTCTTGCGTAAGGTGAGGTGGAACATTACCGTAAGGCAATGAAGTATGTGTACTGTCAACTGGTAAAACTGAACCGAGTGTGTGAACAACAGTACTGTCATCCTGTATAGGTATCGTACTACCATGTGTAGTATTTGTAGTAGCAGTAGAATCTATGAATAAATGTCGCTGTCGGTCAGGTACTGCAGTAAATGCTGGCCTGCCATGCATGTCATGTAAATAGTCACCATGCAACGCCAGTGTGCTAGGTATGTCAGTAGCGGCGGCGAGCATTTGTAAGCGGTCAGTGTACTGGCCGGTACCGGCCGGCATACATGACGTGTATCTGTCATGAGGTCCAGGCACGGTAGCGAGTGTCTGTATACGAGGTAACTGTAAGTCGGCTGACAGAGCTGTCGTCTGTCTACCCGGTGGGCCTACTGTAACGTCATGTAGTGACGTCACAATGCCTGCTGTATAGGCGCCGACAGCCTGTGGACGCCCGGGCAAAAACGGTGTAACTGATACAGCGGCAGTGTAACCACGCATGCAATTCTGCGCAAGCGGCTGCAGTTCCGCTGCGGCGTCATTATACAAAACATTTTCCATGCTAGCATTTTGCTGATTAATTTCAGCCTGAAGATCTGAATTAGATGTTGTCGGTCGAGCATTTGCATTAATTTGCTGTAGGTCTGCACATTTCCGCTGTAAATTTGAAATCAATTCGCTCTGTTCCTGTAAATGACGGTTCAACGTGGAAATGTCATCAAAAGACAATTTTTCTGTGATATTTTCCATCTGCGGAATTGTTGGGGGAACATGTGCAGTGCTCAAACCGGAAATCAGATGCTCGACCGAGAAATCAGACTCAGTAGGTGTCGATGAGGTGTGTAAAACGGATATAATGTCAGACTGCGCGGCAGTGGCACGCAGCGTCGTGGCATTGCGTGCCAATGCGCAAACACTGCGTGGCGTAGGTACAGTACTGTAAATATTATAACAGTCGGTAGAAACGGTCGGTATGGTGTACACAGCAGCGGGAGTACTATAAGTAGTCTTATCACTGTCAGACTGTTGCAGAGAAACCGCGCGACACTGTATTTTGTCGGCCCACGGTAAATCAGCCGCATTTTGTCTTGCGCTGTCTGACGACCGTTCTATAGTCGTTCCAACAGATGTAGTGGTATGTAAATACGGTACAGAAGTATGTAACCCCGTAAAACTGTCGGGGGAAGAAATCTGCAAGTCTTGTGACACGTCGTCAGACGATGTCATCTGACAGCGTTGCTGTAACTGCTTAGGGGTTGTTTGGGGTTTTTTTGTGTCCCTATGTGATTGGGATGCCCCCAAAACAGGTTTCTCAGTGTGTAAATGAGAGTTAGCAAACAACTGAGCATGAGAGTCAATTTTGTGTTGCAACAAAGCATTCCTAATTTCGGCTTGCGCCAACAGCTTTTCCTGCGCTAACATCTTCTCGTAATCTGAGACGGTGGCAGTACGCATGCAGTCGGCCTGACTAAGCAACAAACTAGTTTGTTTTTCGCTTTGTGCTAGCAACAATTTTGCTTGAGCCTGAGTTTGGTCACGTGCATATTGCTGTGCCAGTTCCTCTCTCTTGGCAGCATCTTCACGAGCAATTTTAATGAGTTCTAGTGCGTTTTTCTCTCTTTCTAATGCATCCCTGCGTGTGTCTTTCATGGCGTCAGCTAGGTCACTGGAAAGTTTAGCAGCTAAGTGCAAAGCTTCCCTTTGTGTAGAGGCATGGGAACAGACACTGCTTCTGGCGCCACGTGCATGTGAGTTTACGCTTACCTTGGAGCTGCGGTGCGAGTGGGCAGAGTATCTGCTGCTCGCCTCTGTCGGCAGGGGAGCCAAGTTTTCGACAAACGAATTAATGCTCTCTACTTCGAAATCAGTGGGCGACTGCTGCAGCGTGCGACAAGATGACTGCCGCTCCGCTAGCGGTATAGGACGTGCATACAGTTTGGGTGGCACCCTGGGATTTACCACTCGATTCTCATGCGCAGGTGACGTCATCTCGGCGTCGCTAAGTAATCTAGAAGAGGCACTAGCAGTCGGCAGAGCGTGAAACTGTGTCGGGGGTCTGTACACATTTTCTGTATACACTACAGCGGGCTCTGTGGACAGAGAATGGTGCATTTTGTGGGCGTGATCGCCCACGGACCCTCGCCGTGAGAAAAAATGACTTGTTTCATTAATTTCAGGTGCATATTGACCCAGAAATTGTGACCTTGACCTGTGAAGGTCATGCGGGCGTGCTTTTGGTACAAAAACAGTGTCACGCTCTGTAGTAACGGCTGAAAAAGCCGCAGTCGTAACAGGCGGTTGTAAAGCAGTATTGACAGACGAACATACACAATACGTCGGGTCGGACGGTAGCCGGAATTTAGGCAGCTCATAAGGAGCTGGTTGTCTTCCAGGGCTTGGCCAATCCACCCTATGGTGACCTTCAACCGTTCTGGACGCTATACTGCTGATTTCCGGGATGTTTTCGGAACGCACACACGGTCTACCAATGACAGGACCTATGCTGCGTTGGTCAACAAACATGCTATCCAGTCCAAACGACACAGCGGCAGCATGCTCCATATCTACACGCTGTAGCGACTGGGCTGTGTTACCTACATCATCAAGCAGAACAGACAGAGGTGCCGTTGACGGCCGCCCTCGACCTGGTCCGTTTTCCCCTGCGGCTACCTCGTGGCGGGTTGACGACAAAACAGTCGAAACTTGCGGCGACAATAACGGCATACTGGGGGTGTCGTCACCCAGAAACGACGAAGGCGACGGAAGCCACGTCCCGGACGTACGGACGGACGTACGTGAAGAATGCATATCGCGTCCCCCGTCGGTCGAGACAGTGGCGGTGACAGGCAAGCCCCCGGAGACGACCGAGGCGCCGACCGCTGTCCCCTTCGCACTCCAAACACAATCCACGCCTAAAACAGCGCCAGTATCGTCCTCGAATATCGGGGCTCCGCCCATCGAAAGCGAAGATTCCCGAGCCCGATTTTGGGGTGTTTCCCATGCGATATCACGCACCAAATTTACACTGCGCGTCACTGCGGTGAGCGCCAGCGTGTTCGAACATTCTGCCGAAGCTAGAATGTGAACATTGTGATCGTTTACGTTACGTTTTATACCACTCAACTCTATGTTTACATCATCATCATTTTCAAAATGGCGACCTACGACAGATCGCGGCTGGTGTGAGATTCCACAAGTAGTCAAGGGAACCAGTGAAAAAGCCTCCGGGTACCCGTCGGTGGGAAGGGTAGGCAGCCTAGCGGAAGGAGGGAGTCCTATAGCGCCAACACCACTTGTCGCAGGCCCTTTTACAAAGGTCGAACCCACCGCGGGACCCAGCTTTTCCGGGGGGAAATGAACCAGACCTACCGCATTGGGTGCCGAAGCGGCCGAGAGGGCCGCACCAGCCCCGTCCTCGGCTTCCATTTCCGGCAGCTTCACGAAAGCAACAACTCCAACTTTCTGACTTCTGTTGAATGCATTAACAGATATAATTTCTGCATCAATCCGTATGATAGAGCTGATATCGTACAAAGTTCAAGTCAAACTCTGGCAACCAAGTGCAATTCTGTTAAGATCGAGTTCTCCTCCAGTATCAAACTCAAAACAAACATTAAAATAGTGTTTTTGCTTTCCTTCCGACAGCTCAAAACGAATCTCGTGCGAAAAACAACACAGCGCCATCCAAAAAGTGCCGACTCGTTTTTGTTAACCCTCTCCCGCACCACGCGGCACGCATCTACGCGGCAGACGGGCCGAAGTTCACGTGAGTGACGTCAGCGGGCCGCCGGCCGGGAAATTTCCATATCTTACACTGCCCTATATCCTCAAGATCACGCCCCGTGATCTAATTTTGGGAGGGGGTGAGGGGAGGTGTTGGGGAGGGGGAGGGGGTGAAGGTGTTGGGGG
>Ga0209149_1000605_pt1 | contig 15495 bp, 7 predicted proteins | sample WorMetTyACAVOLI2_FD_187423 | JGI IMG/M metagenome (GOLD analysis project Ga0209149, IMG submission 187423) | Marine gutless worms symbiont microbial communities from Max Planck institute for Marine Microbiology, Germany - Olavius algarvensis... ... | reverse complement strand
ATATATATATATATATATATATATATATATATATATATATATATATATATATATATATATATCAGATTTAAATAATACCATATCTAAATACTTTAGGTATTAAGTACACTGAGTTGACACACATGCATCATGTAATAATGATGATATTAGAAGAAGTGCAAAAGTCGTTGTGTTAGTTTACATAAAGAATTCACTTACTGCCGTTGCATCCAGGTAACTCATCACTATTGTCTGGGCAATCCTGATAACCATCACACCAGGTAGACACATTCACACAAAGCCCCATGTCGCACTGGTACTCGTTTGTCGAACAAGCTGCAAGTATATTTATAATAACGCAGATTGCATAATTGCATCATGCTGTGCATTAAATTCATCTAGTGTTGCCACAATGGCAGTTCATTCATAACAGGCTTTGCATTTTTGGCCAGTTCTTGAAATTATTTATCATACTGTCAAAATGAAATATAATATTACTGCATGGGGGGAGGGGCTATTTCTATTTTGTCAGCAATTCCAGCTAAAAATTAGTCGGTATCAGGAAAATGGCACCATGGAAGAAAAAAAGTTTTCAATAATTACAGTACACCTCCTATGCATCAAAACTATCCCAGATCTGTAATCAAAGGCACAAGTTTATCAATAAACTTGCCTTGGAAAAAATTTACATGTAAGGTGGGTAAATTTATAACATTCTGGTAACAAATTTCCTGACGATGTAGTGTATCAAAAATAATTGAACTTGGTTCATTTAAGACAGAGTTATTTGGAAAATGAAAGGGGCACAGAAAACAGGTTAGAAAGCACTGTTAACACACAGTAACAAATGTGGACAAACATACAGCATGACAGTTCATCACTGAAGTCGCCGCAATGGTTGATACCATCACAACGGTAAGAATGACTGATGCAGCGACCATTGTTGCATGTAAACTGATATGAGCGACATCCTGCAGTAAACACATTGATATCTAAGTATGCAATATGTACTATCCAGAATCCAAAACGGTTTCTTCTCTGTTTTACTACGCATAGTGCGGACTATGCTGTCGCAAGATGTCTGTCTGTTTGTCTGTCCATCCGTCTGTCTGTCCATCCATCACACGCCGGTATTCTGTTGATACCACTGATTTTTTGTCTGGCGTGAGCTGTTTTGTGCTTTGTGTGATGTGCCTCTTCATTTAAAATTGGTTTGACACGGTACTTCAAGTGTATGATCTAGGCCAAATTTTTTGGGACATTTTGGGGTGTTGGGTGGGGCGTATGCGTCAGAAAATTTGTCTGACGTGAGATATTTCGTGCTCTGTGTGATAAACTGCTTTGCAATGATACCTTGGACTGTATGATCAAGCGCATTTTCTGGTCATTTTTGCGGGGCTCTGGGAGTATGGGAGTACACACAACAGGGGATTCACGGCAGACATACATATGCTGGATTGCACCCCAAATGCTCCTGTACTCAGATGCTGGTACATCGTTCACATGGTCCAAAAAGATGGCCTGACCCCGAAACCTGGGTTTTGGGTTGTTCAAGGTCACTAAAAATGGCCTGACATCCTCAACCCACCATTGCTACGACTGACATCCAGGAAGCTGCTGTGGCTGGACTTGCAACCTACTGACACCTTCCTCGGCAACAGTGGTCTCTACTGAACCGTTTTTGCATGGAACATGGACACTGCGGTGACTGTAGAAGGAAACGGCAACTTAAAGACACCGATCTGTGTCCTTGTGGCGAGACCCAGATGATGTTACACATTGTCAAATCCTGTCCTCTGACAAAGCTGAATGGCGGCTTATCCTGGCTACACTCTGTGGATGAAGATACTGTTTCCTTGCTGACCAATCATGGTTCATGACACGTATACAAGAAGCAGAAGGAGACTGAAAATGGCGTCGTTCGATATACCATATACGACTTTCAGCCATTGTAACTATAGCTCTATTTTGTACCATTTTCAAGTTATTAGACGTTGAATATTATCATGACCTTGAAATTGGGGTTAGAGATCACCCGAGGTCATTCAAACTGGCACCATTCGAAAGCTTGGGTATGGCTACCTATTCGCATTTTATAGTAACTATGGCCGTATGCGAGATATCAAAGAAAGGCGTGACCTTGAAACTGGGTTAGGGGGCATTCAAGTCATGATAGACTGTTTGATAGACCATATACGACTTTCTATTGGTCAGCCATTGTACATATATCTCTATCTTGTACCATTTTCAAGTTATTTGGCATTGAATAATATTGTGACCTTGAAATCTGAGTTAGAGGTCACTCAAAATCACTGAAACTGGTACCATTTGAAAGACTGGGTACAGTTTCCTATCCGCCTCTTATTCGTAACTATGGCGCTATCTTGCATCGTTTACGAGATAGTGACCTGTTGGTTGAAAATCGCTAAATTTTTATACCACACCTGTATTTAGCGCCCTCACGTGGGGTGACCCCGTCGGAATTTTGCAAAGATGTTTGATACTCATAAAACTAGAATGACTGGGCTACCGTGTGGTGCAGAAAGCTATAACAATATGTTAAGCCGTTTTCATAGAATACCGGAACGCGATGGACAGACAGACAGACAGAGAATTGCTATATCAATATCGTGCAGCAGTGTGATGATGCATAATAAAAATTAAAAATTTCTTAAACAGAAGTAGTGATTTCTATGAAATTTAGCATCAGTGAAGCGAAAAAATGTCACTTTGTCTATAATAAATTTCAGTGAACTTGATACAGGTTTGCAGTCATTATTGTAAAATGGCTCACTAATTACCACAGAATGTATTGTAGACACATATGCGATAAACAACATTATTGAAATTAAATCAAAATGGCCAAAGGACTGCCAATAGGCTAATATGTATATCATAAGCATATCAGCCTATCTGCATTAGTCAGCACTGTAACTTTCATGACTTCGCTGAAGGAAAATGAAACATTATGAGGCATGGCATAACAAAGTTCCACCAACTTGTAAAATGCTGTAGAAGTAATTGTGCATACTTTTTAATATGAAATTAGCCTGCCTCCTTTTCTACAAGTTGCATGAATTTGTGTTTATACGTGTATGATAGATTCTCATTAAGAGCAGTGTTTAACTTCATTTAAATCACCGAATGAATGAAACAGAATAAGAACAACTCAAAAATATGAATAAGAAATCTAAATAAACTCACTCCAACAGTTTGGAGGTTCATCACTGCCATCTGGACATTCTACAGTGCCATTGCAGTAAACACTGCTACGCAGGCACAGACCCATACCACATCGGAACCTCGATGATGGACAATAAGCTGCATATACACAATACACAATACATATTAGTGTACGTTGCCGCTCTACTGCGTACGTCACACGTGTTTCTGGTGTGTTTCCAGCTGATTCAGTTACATGAACTTTAGTTTATTGCTCAAAATTTACCACATAGAGACAAGCCTTGAGAACTGCAAAGACTGCACATAGTGCTTATAGCACGTCGCATCACACAACGTCTATCACTTAAAACAAATCAGAATTGTCACAATCACGTTTTACACCAGCTCCTGGGTGAATCACCAACGTATTAAGACATAAACATACTGCAGTTGGTTTCATCAGAGTAGTCTCCACAGTTGTTGACTCCATCACATCTTTCTCTTGGAAAAAGACATCTTCCATTAGCACAGCGTTCTCCGACAGCTGCACAGGCTGATGTAATAATGTACACATACACACGCACGAACATGATTACTTCCATGTCATTAACACAAATATAAATTCTTTTTGTGATATTTTCAACTAACTATTAATTTTTATTAGTCAAACATAATACTGTTAACGTTCGGCTACTGAGACCGCTGCTATGGGCTCCATCTAGCAAACGTGCTAAAATCCCCAAAACTCCTGACTATAGCAAGGTCCCACTGCATAGCAAGTCGTTCATTGAAATACGACAAACTGATGATGAATGCTTGAGCTCTTCAAACTATGACATCTTCAGTTCTTTGCTCAACTCTTCTGTTTCAGGTACCTAATATACACCGTGTCCACATAAAAAAGGTGCCACTGATTTTTTCGCCGTAACTTTTACAAATATTGACAGATTTTAATAATTTTTCGTGCACAACTTCACAAGAAAATGCCAAAATCACTGGCGTAAGAATTTCCTGCCACACGTTCGTTATGTTGCTACCATACCGTGTGAAAGTCTCAGATACAAAAGTAACACATTTCACACCAATATTAAGGTACAGGTAAAGGTAAGTGTATTTATATAGCGCGCTTTTTGTAGTATCTCACACTCAAGGCGCTCAGGCATGGATCACACAGCGTTACCTGCAATTACACCAATGCCTGCCTCTACCTCGTAAGCATTCACCAGATGGCGCCTCCCCAGACTGAGGTTGCGCATATCTAATTGCAGCCTACTACTCATTTATCTACTCCGAAATGAAAGGCCGAGTCGACCTGGTTGGCTGACCTACAGCGGACTGTTTACCCACATAAGTGGTCACCCATCAGCTGCAGGTCGAGCGCAGGACAGGGAAAGTTCGCCGGTCAAAGACCGACGTTCTACCAACTGTGCCACACAACCAACCGTAGCACTTTGCACATGTTTATATCAATCACATTTAGGGCAACCAGTATCGATGAAACGAACAAAACATAGCAGAAAGTCAGAGGCTAAAAAAATTTATGTTCAAAATGTCCACCATTCATGCGAACACATCCATTCTAATGACTACGCCACTGTGCAATCACTGCAATGATGATGGTGTGGTCCAGCAGCCTCCACTCACTCAGCAGACGTTTTTTCAACTCATTCACATCATGGATCCGCGAACGGTAGACCTTCTCTTGAAGAATACCCCAGATGCTGAAGTCCACCAGATTCAAATCTGGCGAATTGGATGGCCACATCTCTGGAGGGATAAACTCTTGGCGTCTCTCTCTGCAGCATGGTGACAGTGTCACGTGCACGGTGAACGGCATGATTTCAGTGACGTCAGCATTACGTCACCAGGTAAGGGATGTACATGGCACGCAACGTAGTAAATTTACAAGTATGATTAGTATTCATTTGCAAAGTTGTGTACCGAAAATCATAAAAATCCTTGCATATTTGTAAAAGGTATTGTGAAAAAAAATCAGTGGCACCTGGATTATCTGGACATGGTGTAATGCACTAAAAAGTACAGTTTAATTATTGACAGTGTTTGAACTGTTCTCAACTTCTCACTCTCAGTTTCTGGTTAAAATGGCTACATTGTTGTTTATCTGAAAAATAGCAGCGGTTAAACGTTATTACTGAGACACTAATAACACGTTGTCTGTTCTTATTTCTATATGTACAATACTAAAGTGATTCGAGTGATTCGAATTTGCTGGGTTTGATTTATTTTGTTTTTTTGTAATAACGCAAAAGACAACGAATACGAGGTGTTGTGTTGTCAACACATCTGATAGGATGAATCGACGGCTAGTGTTCTACCTGTAATGACAGGTCATCAGAGTTAGTGCATATGGTTCAAAACTTACAAGAGTATGTTATGAAACTAAACACTTCTGTAAATTGGAGAAAACCAAGAATACAAAAGACAAACATGGCACTGATAGAATAGTCAGTAAAGTGAAGACAAAATAATACACAACTGACTGATGATTTAGTCAGGTCTAAAGTCACTAGATACTAGTCTCATGTTGAATCAAAAGTTTTATTCTTAAGTCACAAGCATGTCTCCAAGTCACTGATGCAAGTCTCAAGTCAAGTCTCAGATCATCAGATGTAGATCATGATTGATTTGTGATCAAACTGAAATTTGTGATCAAATTTGATTTGTGATCAAATCACAAATCTTAAACATTAAAGCTCACTTCACAAATGTTTCGTCTCAAAAAGTCTGGAGTGAATCTCAATTAGGTGAAATTTTAAGTAAAGTCGCATACTTACCACATAACACACTCAGAACATCTATAATGGTTTAAGTTTATTTTAAGTTATATATGTTTATGTGCAACTATGACTGAAAACCGCGTACAAACGGCTAGAAATATCATCATTTGATATTGACAGACTGACTTGTATGTCCCAACGACCAAAGTCTCCAGTAGGCTAAGTTCCACGTCACTGTTGTCAAGTCTCAAGAACATGTAAGTCTCAAGTCATTAGATACAAGTCTCAAATCAAGTCGCAGGTCATCACCGGCAAGCTACAAGTCTTGTAACTCAAGTTTACATTTCTCTTCTGTCACTCTGCAAACAATTTTATTCTTTTCATTTTCTTCACGCTTGCTTCTACTAAACTGCTACGGAATTTAGTGATACAAACAGTATGTTAAATTACATGACAATAGTCAACGAGCATTTGTAACTGACAGGCATGTTCAACAATTACATGCATTAAGTTTTACTTAAATCATCTATTTTTAAATCTAACAGTTTATCTTTAAATTTTAAATATGGAGTCAGTACTACACATAAACCAATAAACAGAATGTTAGACAATAAGCCATAAAGAAAAATCTAACAAATGCACACGTATAACTATGATCATTTCATTGTTATTAATCAGACACAAACTTACTACAATTGGATTCATCGCTGCAGTCTCTGCAGTCGCAGTATTCATTACATCGCCGATACAACGATTTACATTCACCCGACGCACATCGGAACTGATACGAATAACATGCTGCATAAAGCAAAACGATTTTTGTCATCATTGTCATCATCATATAGTAAATTGTACCTATCTCAAGTTCACAGCCTAACAGGCAGCAAATAGCTCACACGTTGTTGTGCTTTACCTTCTGTCAGCAGATGCTTTGAGTTGTTAATGTGCGTTTTCTTTTCAAAGTTTCATCTACTACCATCAGCACAATAACTGACAACAGCAGATAATGCTCTGAACGGACCCGACTGGGACTCTGTCAGAATGCATTACATACTTGTTGTTCCCAGCCAAATATTAAAGTTTTGGTTCTATAAATCCACTGTGCATGTTTTCAGTTCCTGACATCTGACAAGTCTGAACACCTAGCTCTACACTGTGTCTCAAAAAACATGCCAACTATGGTAAGCTGAGCTTCGACAAGCATCGACCAATTTTGAGAATTTTCGGTCAACAGCATGAGAACACTTTCAAACATGATATGCATATTTAACTTTCCTTGTAACTTCACTTTTACTTACTCCATTTGCTTTAAATTTGCTGCAACAGACGTGTTTTCCTCGGTAGATGGTTGGTGACTCTGAAAAGAGCAGGTTGTGTAGTGTGTTAGCTCTAAAAAAGCAGGTTTTAGTAAAGCAGATGTTCAAAGTGATGTCATTTTGCCTCATTTTTGCACGTAACCGTATTCTCCATTGACCAACTGCTTCGTCGATGACGTTTTGTGATATGCTTGCCCATGTGTCAATGAGGCGCTGTTTCAAGTCGCTGGTCACAGCGGCTGGTGTCGCGGACAGGTGTTTGTACAATGTACACACGTTCTTGCATCAGTCCACAAATTCCATAGTCAACCGGACTGTTTGGCGGACACAGATCTGGAGAGATAAAGTCCAGTATTTCCTACTAAAGGAGCTGGACTGTTTCACGAGCATAGAGTGACATAAGAACGCGTCATTTTCGTCGCAGCTATTTAAAAGCAAATAAAGTAAGTAAAAGTGAAGGGATAAGGAAATTGAACACGTATATCATTTCTGACAGTCTGCTGATGCTGTTTACTAAAAATTATCAAAATTAGTCCATGCTTGTCGAAACTACAACTTGCCAAAGTTTGCGCGTTTTTTGAGACATTATGTAGACTGTAATTATAACTGCAGGATACAAATCAGACGTCAACTTACTGCAGTTGACTTCATCGCTGCAGTCATGGCAGTCACAGTCGCCGTCACACTGGTCGTAGTAGGATCTACACTGACCAGATGCACATCGAAACTGAAGTCGTGAACACGCTGTACAAACACACTTATATTTTAGCACCTTCCAAAACCAAAACCAACTCGTAGTACGTTTGAGAATAAGGTCGACATGGTACTTTTTGATTTGTGTATCAACCACGACTACAACTGTAATGGTTAAAGTAAAATTTCAGTGAAGCAAATGGTCAATTAAAATCTTTTTAAGTCAAATTATCTGCAAAAAAATAATAAAAAGCTTCATACTAAATCAACTGCAATAAAACACGTGCATGGGAATAAATTCCCCATTTCATTATGCCTGCATCATCAGTTTGTACCGGGTTTTAGTTTATTTTTTTTCTTAGTTTTTATTGACAGTATCTCTCCTCTAATCCAAAGCATTGTTAATGAATGGCTGGATTGCTTGCAGCATCGTTCAGGTGACAAAACTGAAACTGACAATTAACATTACACGATTACACATTTGTTGCATGATTTATAATATAGTATTATATAGAAAAACTGCACACAGTCTATCTGAAGTTGTATAAGCCAAAGCTCTAAAACAGCAAAAATTAAAATGTTTATTAATTATAAGTGTGAAATATCTGAAGATTTGAAGCTATGCTGTAGTTTTAATACCAGCTTTCAAAAAACATTTAACAAAAAATTATTAATGTGCATTATTAAGGTGCATTTTTATGAGTTTGTCTTTTATGTAGTTTATGTTGTATTATTACCGTCTTGATTACTATGGGCAACTGTTAGTGCATGCTATATGCCTTGCTGTCCTGTTCTTTTGTCACTTTATTGTTATGTTATTGTTTCTTTTGAACGAACTAAATGGAGATGGAGATGGAGATTTTTCAGATATTTAGAATCAACATTCCCTTGGCTATAGCATTCTCTTGGCTATATTATCTGCATTTTTTGTTGAAATTGGTTAATCACAGTATAGCATGGTAGTGCTAACTGTTGTAAGAGTCATGATTGCTACGTATAGGAAACAGGGAATTTGGCGTTACCATAGCTCAATAACCCCTGAACCGATTGAGCTGAAATTGTGCATGAGTGATTACGTCGCCCATAGGACCCCATGTGCACAACGGGGTAACTAGAGGTTTAGAGGGGTAAGCGCTGCACAGAGGTGAAATGTAACCCTCACAGTGTTTTTTTAAATGTTTTTTTTTGTAATTTCTTTGCCGCGCGTACAGACTAGGGTATTTAGAGTATCTCCATAACTGTTTACCAAACGACATAGATCGCGGTCATTGCATTCCTAGGGGGTTCCCACAAAATATCTTAGCCCCTCCCCCCAAAATCCCTCAAAAACCAAATTTTGGCAGACCTTTCAATGCAAAACCTATTACAGAGAGAGCGCTCCGTTAGTTCCGCGTTAATGGCGCTACAAAACTGAAAATTTACAATTATATACATATAGGCAATTGCTTGTGCACATGTCAAAATTTTTCCGCTAGGGGGCTTCTGGGGGGCGCTGGCGCAGGGCCCCCTAATGTAAATCTGGGACCCCCTAATATCTTGGGAAGTACTGGAGCTAGATAGTTGAAATTAAAAACACAATTAGATATTGTTAAGTACTCGCTTTCGGTACAAAAAATCTCCACTAGGGGGGTCCAGAGGGCCTAGGGCCCCCTAGTGTAAATTTGGGACCCCTAATATCTCGGAGTACAAAAGCTAGAAAGTTAAAATTAAAATGGCCATTAGACATAGTACAGTACTCGCCTAGGGTACATAAATTTTTCCGCTAGGGGGCGCACAAAGGGCACAGGGCCCCCTAACGTAAATTTGGGACCCCCTAATATCTCAGAAAGTACTAGAGCTAAATAGTTGAAATTAAAAATACAATTAGATATTGTGAAGTACTCGCTTTCAGTACAAAAAATTATCCGCTAGGGGCATCCAGGGGGCATAGGGCCCCCTGATGTAAATTTGGGACCCCTAATATCTTGGAAAGTTCAAGAGCTAGAAATTTGAAATTAAAACCGCCATTAGACATAGTACAGTACTCACCTTGGGTACAAAAATCTTTCCGCTAGGGGAGTAAGGCGGGCACAGGGCCCCCTAACATAAATTTGGGACCAGCTAAAATCTTGGAAACTACTGGAGCTAGAATGTTGAAATTAAAAACACAATTAGATATTGTGAACTACCCACTTCAAGTACAAAATTTTTTCTGCTAGGGTGCGTCCAGAGGGCGTAGGAACCCCTATTGTAAATTTGGGACCCCGTAATTTCTCGGAAACTACTACAGCTGCAAAGTTGAAATTAAAAAGACAATAAGATGTGAAAAAGTACTCACTTCCGGTATAAAATTTTTTGCACAAGGGGACGTCCACGCCGTCCAGGGAGCGCAGGGACCCCTAATGCAAATTTGGGACTCCCTAAAATCTATGAAACTACTAGAGCTAGAAAGTTGGAATTAAAAATGCCATTAAATATAGTAAAGCACTCGGTGCGGGTACAATTTTTTCTGCTAGCGGGCGTACAGGGAGCACAGGGGCCCTAATTTAAATTTGGGACCCCTAATATCTCGGAAAGTACTAGAGCTAGAAAGTTAAAATATAAAACAAAATTAGACATGACAAAGTACTCGCTTCGGGTATAAAACTTTTTCCGCAGGGCCCCTAATGTAATTTTGGGACCCCCTAATATCTCTGAAACTACTAGAGTTAGAAAGTTGAAATTAAATTCACAATTAGGTATGGTAAAGTACTCGTGTTGTTAAGTACAAATATATTTTTCCGCTAGGGGGCGTCTAAAAGTACAGGACCCTCTATTGGAACTTTAGGAGCACCTGCTGTATTCTCAGTACTACCAGAGGTGGGATGTTGAACTTTAAATTGGAGATAGCTATTGTCAAGTATCGGGTCTCATATAAAAATTTGCCCCTACCAATAAAACCGCAAATATTAATGTAAAAAAAACTTTCATAGAAGTTTAACATTTTTGTAAGGGTAGAGATGACACATCTAAAACGGCAAAAATTACTTTGTTAAGATAGAAATATCACAAACACGACCTTACAATATGCAGCACTTGACATTTCGGCATAGAGCTCATACGTAAGGTCGTATCTATGCTTTTTTTCTATCTTAACAGAGTAATTTTTGCCGTTTTAGATGTGTCATCTCTACGCTTACAAAAATGTTAAACTTCTATTGAAGTTTTTTTTACATTAATTATTCATAACAGCCATCAAAGAAAATATGAGGTTTCCTTATTTTCAAATTAGCGTCAGGCGTTGTGCAAGCTCACTTCATCCAGAACACAGCTGTACCACTAACAGATATAGAGTATTGTAATTAGGATATGATTATGTCAGTGTCCAGCACTATTGCATACCGATTATGTAAATATAGATCTAAACCTAAAATTCATGTCTAGTTTAATTAGTACCAGCATTTACTTACTGCAGTTTTCCTCATCAGCACAAGAATGTCGGCAGTGGCACAAACCATCACAGGCCAGATACATGGGTACACACGATCCATCTCGGCAGCTCAGCTGTCCCCCTGGACATGCTGTAAATAGTAACATTGCCAAATTCACATATCAACAGCAACATCATCATCATCATTAAAAACTGATTTAGTTGGTATAGTTGGATCGTACAGCCACACCAAAAAACCTACATAATATACTTAAAGATGAATGCAGAGGTCACACTTTTTCAGTGACATGTTGCAGTAAGGTGCTGACAAGTAAGTTTCAGGCTTTCTGACAGGTGTCCTGTTGCTATAGTAAGAATTCCAATGGTTCCTTGGTGATGATGGTGTCAGGAGGGGAGCCACAAATCAAAATCTGTCACGATGCAGACTTTTCAGGACACAAAGCGTAAAGCCATTTAGACTCTTGGATTACAGTAGTAAAACTTCACAGCTGCTAACTTTTGATCCCAAATACTTTGGGTTTTTGCATACCAACTTTTCCAGCATGTGTTCATGGTCCAAAAATTAGGAAACCTTTACATTTAGTTTAGTCTACAAATACTCAGCATAGCATTTGTGTATCTGCATAATGCATATACAGTAACAATGAAGTCATCTGGCTTCTAGTAACTTTGAAAGAATTATAGTCACTGTTAACTTAAACCTAATGAAGCATGTGCAAAGAATTTGTCACAAAAATCAGTCCTAGCAACAAACTACTTTTTGCTGAACTTTGTAAACGAATAAAGTCAGTTTTAACAAGCAATGCAAACCACGACATCGTTGCCTCCAGTTGCTGTAACAACATGCATGACACCATTGCACTGATTAGCTTATTATGTTAGTTTCTGCATTTTGGCCAAATTTAACAGTGTGCTTTATGGTGTGTTACCAGCCATTCTCGCTACTTTTGGCCACTGATCTTGATTATGGTCAAGTTTGACTAAAAATTTAATGGCGTACGTGATCCCAAATTCCCAATGTCTTTGCCGATCTATTTCGACAGTTGCAGGTCGACGTCTTAACGACTTTCTGTAATCTGGCTAATAAACAACTACATTGGCACAACTAGCCCTTTGAAGCAATTTTTGGGCCAGCGATGTGGATGTTGGGCCAATTTATCCCAAACTTTCAGGACGTGATCACAGAAACATTCCACATCTATCCTGAAAGTTTCATGATGATAACTTAACGGTTTTCTCCGTAACCTTGCTGACACACACGGCCCAAAACAGTGCCTCTATGGCTGTTACCAGACGAGGTAATGACTATAAATTATGCACATGCTCTTCTGTCAACACACTAATGTAGTGACTGGTGAGAGAAGTCGTTGTTGTTAAGCCGAACTGTTCACTGATGCTCTGTGATTCTGTCATCTGCACTGCTTTTTATCTCATCATTTTCTTTCTTCAAGATGCAGTCCAGAAGCATTTGCCATGGCTTATGTGGTGTTTTCATTCCTTCATTCTTCCTTGGATGACTTTCTTCAGCAATGAGTCATGCCATAAACGTGTCCCAACCATTTTATTTGTCTCTGTTGAATCACTATCCGAACAATGTTCTTTCCTCATTTACCTTTCAATTTCAAAATGGCGTGAAGCCTGCTCAATAAGGAAAACGGACTTAGATTCATTAGATTTTGTTGTCAACAGATTCTTTATGAAATTGTTTCATACTGACAATATAGACACCATCAAAGAATGTCAGATGTTTTTTCTGTTTTCTCTCAAGAAACGGGTTGAAAAATTTCAGAAACAATATCAGAATCACCAGAATACTGTGTGTCAAATTGTAAATAATTTCAAGCCATAGCTAAATGTATGAGTTATATTGTAGCGAAACGTTTGATATTTTCATGTCATGCGCTGTATATAGGTTGTATAATTGTATAGTTAAGTTTATTTAAGCATGTTGTTTATTTTGGTATAACTGTATAATTGCTACCGTTTTCGGTTAATAAAGATGAATATAAAATAATTCTTGACTTGACATGTGCACTGTCCGAGATATCTTCCACGAACCCACATTTCAAACATCTCTAATCTGTTCATTTCTTTTTCATACAAAATAAAGAAAGTATACCCTGGTATATGTTTGACAGTGCAGTATGTCTGGTTTTATACCATGCATTGGCAGTATAAGTCAGCGGAAGACAACTAACTTACTGTAGTTGAACACTGGTTCGTATGTTGTAAGGAATGGTGGTAGTCTGGTCGTGGTATATGATGGATACCACGTGACTGTCTGACGTGTTGTGATATTGGGATATGACGGCAGCGTGTAGCAGTTCAACTCATCCGTGCAGTACGGACAATCACAGCGTCCATTGCAACGACGGTAAGAATACAAACAGCTTCCTCCAGCAACACATCGAAAGTAGCCCCGCCTGCATGCTACAACACATACACTGACAATAGCCAACAAGTTTCACCATGTCGGCCGACTCAATTAATGCGAACCACCTTGCAAGTAATGTGACGTAAGCAGAACCTCGCAAAGTAACCTGGTCATATCGCAGTGTTGAAGTATGTTATATAAGTTACACATGTTATTAGTTACAAAGCTATGTGCTGCATTAACTTGCGCTGTCTTGTTAACGGCTGAAGTCACAGATGAAGTTGCTTTTCTGAAGCAACATTGTTGTGATGTAGTGAGTAAGTGAGGATCGCATCAGAGTTTTTGCACACTATACGTCGCAGGTATCAATAGTAACCCCGTGACCTTGTAATCAAGGTTAAGGGACACTCAAGTTCATTGGAAACGGAAACAATGAATAAGTCATACACGACTTACTATTAGTCGAGTTGTTTGACGGTGAATATTATCGTGACCTTAAAATGTGGCTTACAGGTCACTCAAGGTAAATGCAAATGGTACCATTCGAAAGCCTGGATACAGTTTCCTATTCACATTCCATAGTAACTATAGTCGTTTTGGAGATATTCAATGTCAAAGAATAGCGTGACCTTGAGATCTGGGTTTTAGGTCGTCCAAGGTCATTAATAAGAACTTAGCTATCGCCAACAGATTGCGCGTAAGCTGCGCACAAAATACGCTAAAAGCATCTATGGGCATAAATATTACATCGTGACCTTGAAATCTTGGTGAAGGGTAACTCAAGGTCACTGAAAATGGAACAGTTGGATAGATCATACACGATTTAATAGTCGAGTTATTTGACATTGAATACTATCGTGACCTTAAAATGTGGGTTAGAGGTCACTCAAATTCATTGAAAGTGGTACCGTTTAAAAACTTGGGTACGGTTTCCTATTCGCCTTCCATAGTAACTATGACCGTATCTTTAGCCATTTCGGAGATAGTCAGCGTCAAGCAATGGCCTGACCTTGTAATCTGGGTTTGGGGTCGTTCAAGATCATTGAAAATGGCGCGGTTTGACAGACCATGTATGACTCTCTATTAGTCCGCCATTGTAACTATAGCTCTATCTTGTACCGTTCGCGAGTTCTATGACGTTGAATATTATTGTGACCTTGACATCTGGGTTAGAGGTCACTCAAGATCATTGAACTGGTGTCATTCGAATGCTTGAGTTCGGTTTCCTATTCGCCTTCTATAGTAACTTGGCCGTATCTGTAGCCGTCTGTGAGATATTCAGCATCAAAGCATGTGACCTTGGAAACTGGATTAGGGTCGTTCAAGGTCATTGAAAATGGCGCCGTTCGACAAACCATATGCGACTTTCTATTGGTCGGCCATTGTAACTATACCTCTATCTTGTACCATTTTCAAGTTTTTTGACATCGAATAATATCGTGACCTTGAAATGTGGGTTAGAAGTCATATATTACATCCATGGCCCAGTGGAGTACTGGAATAAACCAAGTGATTTTTGCTGTTTTAGAAGTGATAAAACTTCTAAGGTTTTTTTGTATTAATATTTGCTGTTTTTGTACCAGATTATATATTTTTTTTTGTACCAGAGTGGCACAGTCAACCAAGTTTCATGAATTGTAGATGTTTTTGATCTCTACACCCCATAAAACCAGAACGTTCACTGTGCGGTTAGCAGTAACGACCAAATACCAAAGAAACGGTTTTGCGACAGAGGTGTTGCTTGGACGCGACTAACCAAGAGTCGTCCCAATCGGTCCCGTCGTAAGAGGAGTTATAGTATTTCCAATATTGGGAACGTGATGG
>Ga0209149_1000604_pt1 | contig 15495 bp, 11 predicted proteins | sample WorMetTyACAVOLI2_FD_187423 | JGI IMG/M metagenome (GOLD analysis project Ga0209149, IMG submission 187423) | Marine gutless worms symbiont microbial communities from Max Planck institute for Marine Microbiology, Germany - Olavius algarvensis... ... | reverse complement strand
TTTTCTGCTCTCCTGCCCGAACTCCGTAGAATACGGTAATTCTAAAACAACTACTTTGCTGCCATCGCCTAAATGTACGCGACCACTCTTCCAAGGTCGAACTGGCTGCGACGGGCGTCCATCCGGTTGGCATGATATCGTCACATGCCAGCGTCTAGTTATTATTATTATTATTAAAATGGCCACAGTTGTTTATGTTACGTGTACACTTCGTTGCCGCTTTAACAGGTAAGTGGGAGGTAAAGATTTCTGCGTGTTTCTGCTGCTGTAGGTATGATGGCTCCACAAAACACATAAGGATCCAGCACAGTGACGACGGCAGTTACTACCTTGCGAGCTGCCATATGTTTCCTACCATCCCGGTTTGCACTGCTTCACTTGTGCTCGTTATACTGCCTCTGTTAATCACTGTATTTTCTACCAAAATAATGCTGTCAGTCCAGCATTTGTTGTGGAAACAGGTGCATTGTAATGCATAGTTGGAAAAGTTTTGTAAGCATCTCTACCAGCTTCGTCTGTAGCAATAAGAGAAAAACTAATTATGTACTCCTGTCATGATGTATGACTGTTTTCTTCAGCTGTTTTCTCCTCAGCATTCTGTTAATCATTGCCTTAGTCCGTGGTGATATGTTAGATTTTGCTGGTGCAGGCACTCATCGATTACTACCAGAAGAATACGCTGGAGAAAATCTTTCCAGAAGTGAAAACGTCTCTGAAGATTCCATACAAGGATGCATGTAAGTGTTGGTTTTTGCTGCGTGATGCTATGCATCCTATGCCATTTTGCGCTGTCCGTCTGTCCGTCTGTCACGTTCATGTATTCTATCAAAATGAATAAACATATCTTCAAAGTTTATTCATCGTCGGGTAGCCACACCATTGTAGTTTTTCCACACCAAACATTATGGCAATAATCCGATGAGAACCCCCCTAAGAGGAGCATCGAATCCAGGTGGGGTAGGCAAAAATTGTGTTTCTCAACCAATATCTGGCTTCATCGCGTGTTGTCAATTGTCCGACCGCAAAGTGGTATATACACACAGCTGTGCCAGACCGTGGCAAGTTGGTGACACTCATCGCTGGTAAGCAGCATCGTTTATTGTTCACGAAAGACGGATGATTAAGTGTTTATGACAAGAAGCCTGAACGTTATGCAGAAGATGACAGAACGGAATTTAATTGTACGCAGTGATAAATTTGAAGCCACAATACAATAATGAAAGACTACGCTCGAGGTCAGTACGTCAAGAGCAGTATTGTACTGTTGAAGCTAACTCTACAGATAGGAAGCTGTTGATAATATTTGATTTATAATTGTCAGTTTATTGCTTGATTATTTCACTTCATGGCTGTCTTTTATTAGCAAATTAATTGTTCTACTTCACTTCTTCCACGACTGTTTGACTTTTTAAAAATGCAGAACATATCCTCCAGCTGGCAGCATTTCGTTTTGATGTGCAGCAGAATAGCATAGCTATGCAGAGTGCATACTAGCTACAGGTAACGCCGTCCATCTGTCTGTCCATACGTCTGTCACAAGCCAGTGCCATGTGGAGACTATAGAACATAGCATCCTGATGTTTTTACCGTCGGATATGTCAGGGATTCTAGTTTCTTCAGACTACTTCCATACCATAGGTCACCGGAACACTCCGTGTGAGGACGAGACAGGGGTGGGTAAAATGGCAGAACAGCAGATTTTTGACCAATAAATTGATATATCTCAGAAATGACAGAAGATAGGCACGTGGTTAAAATTACATATGTGCTTTCAAATGGTACCAGTTTTGATGTCTTTGAACGATCCTAACGTGGCTTCAGCTCACCATTTTAATATATGTTGTGTCTTCTGGTCTAATACAAAATTACATATGCCCTTTTATTTGGTACCAGCTTTAATGACCTTGAATGATCTTGAGCAAAACAACCATAAGGCACCAAAAATGCACCATTTCACATGTCCATCATGTTTTCTGGAGCCTGTTGGGTAAGTAAGCTTGGTCTGTGGCAGTAAGAGAATAAATGCTCGAGGCAGGTGCTGCGGCATATTTTGTCAGCAACAGCTGAATCCCGTTTTGCTGGACATATTACATTGAAATTCAAGTTAGAATATTATTCGGTAATAAGTGTAATTTAAAAAAATTTTTTTGCTGTATTTGCATAGTAACAAGGCCTAGAGCACCTGTGATTGGCTACTGCATTGCCCAGTATGATTACGAAGCTACATCAACCAATCAGATTTCACTGCGGGAGGGTGATGGCATTGCCGTCGTCAGCAAAGTCGGTGAAGCAACTGGCTGGTGGAAGGGGAACAATAATGGCAAGGTAAAGTCTCACACTGTTAATTTTGTGTAACTGTGCAGTAGGGGTGTGCGGCAAACTGAAAATCGATTTGGATTCAGTTTTAAAAACCAAACTGTCCAAAAATTTGACATCCGTCCAGACGTTTTTCTGACAGAAACTGTGCAGTCTGCCGTGCAAATTAAAAGTGACAAAAAATAACTTTACTTGCATTCAGTGGTGCAGATAAAGAACGTTTTAAAACACTACCAGATGACACAGTGCGATTGTTACAGTTCATTAACTAGAGTATCAAAATCTGGTATCCACTATGCACAGTTTGTATATTTGCTGTAAATTAACTAATAAGTAGTAAATAACTACTATAACTATAATAACTATAAATAACTATAATATCCGAACCGAACTGCATTTTTTAAACTGAACTGAACCGGTTCAGAACTCATTCTGAACCAAAGCCGAGTTTTTTTTTTCAAAAACCGAACCGAAATAAAAAAAAACTTCTGCACATCCCTAATCTGCAGTCAGCAACTGCAAAAAATTCCAGAAATGGCAAGTGATAGATTTCTGTTACCGGCTCAGCCAGGTTCTCCTGGTACAGGGCCACAAATGGTTGTTGTTCAAGTTCAGACTTTTCCTAAAATACAGTTTCCAGCTGAAGATTTTGCAGTGGAGTTTTTGACTTCGTCAAAGTTGTGCATTACAGTTCAGATTTTGTAAATTATTCTTGGTCTGCTCATGATCAGTACTGCTAAATTGTAGTTGAATTTTACCACAGTCTGATGTGCAGAATATCCACATATATGTATGATTTGTAGGTTGGCTACTTTCCATATGCGTACGTCAAAGAAATCGACAGCTGAAGAACTGAAATGATGTTCAGCAATGTTGCCGTGTATTTTGGTTGTTGTATAGTTACCTATCACATTGTGCCTTGAGACACCTGTGCCTGTCCTGTGTTTCTTACAGTTGTGTGTATAATTGTGCACAGTTTTACATTGTTGAGTGGAGTATGTTGGAGCCTGTGTGCTTACATCTTCTACTGCACTATGGAATGCTTCAACATATATGCTTCAATACATGCAGCATATTTTTTTTATACGTTGTATTTTTTATAATGCCAAAAGGCAGTGGTTAAATTGCTCATACAGAGGTGGCAGGTCTCAGTGGCATACCCAGTGGTTTGGCACAGGAGAGGACAAAGCGAGGCCCGAAGGTCAGTTAAAGTTCATGGGGAGTTTGTGGGGTTCTTGGAAATGGGTCAGAGAGCCTTTCCATCTGCTAAGAGGTCTGGGGAGCACTGTTAGCTCCTTTGGTGGGGTCTGGGGTGGAGCCCTGGCCACCTGAAGGCTCCTGATACTAGTTTCTACAGACGGCCTCTCATGCCACTTGAAATTGCTGGTCTGTGATCTGAACAATGGTTCTGGGTTGCACATAACAAATAGGATAGGTGGGGGATCCCATGTTTTGGGTGGCAGATCTGACCTTTGAGGTGTTGAGTGTGAAAGTTGAGGTGATGGATCTCGCCTGAATTGAACCCCTGGCTAACTGTACATTTTTGCATTGTATATCGTGTTCTAGTAAAATGAATTGTGTCATTTTTTTACAAATTGCGTTTCTGCATCGCATCTGTGATGTTATTATGCTGCAACGAGTACATGTCATAAAGATATTAATAACTGCAAATTATATTGTGTTACATGTTCAGTAAAACTTGTAAGTTTAATACATTTGGCCCACATTTTCTTAGTATTGGCATCATTTACCGTGCATATATAATTTCTGTGCAGTGTATTATATCCCAGTATCAAATGATCAAGTCGTGCTGAATTGCAAATTAGCCGAAATCAAAACAATGAGTTCAGTTAAATCATCCGGGATTTCAGTGAAATCGTTGTGTGATGTTAAATTGCAGCAGTTACAACGTAAATCAAACTGTTATTTGCCCGTCACTGTTTTATTGCATTGTGTTTGTACTTGTAACAGTTTACGCTTCGGCAGCCAGCAGCCACTGTTGCTGATCCTGTCTGATGTGTGTATCTGTGTTTGCGTTTGCACGCCATCTTTATATTTCTGACAGCTCTAGCCGATAAATTTGTTGCCTCTGACAGTCTAGACTGGCTCGGAGCATAATATTTTCTACAAGGCCGTTCTTCTGTCCCTCTGTTCATCCGTTGCCAAACTTGTGAACAAGATAGTTTGAAAATGAGTGAACCGATTTTGCTGCAAATTGACACAAGCAGGCCACGGGCAATGGGACGAAACCGTCAACTTTTGAGACCAGGAGGTCAAGTGTTGGGGTGACATCGCCGAAGTTAGATTTGGAGACCTGGTGGGGCATCACTCTCGACTTTTCGGTCGATTAGATCTTCTAGTTAACCAATTTTGCTGGAATTAAGTGTGGGGTGTGACATTTCTGCTTAGTTGTTGACATGTCTGACCCGTTTAGGTGTAATGATTCCATTTTTACTGTGCAATGCATGTGCATAGCGCAGACTGTGCAGTAGCAAGATGTCCATCTGTCCATCCATGTTTCTGTTAAATGCCGGTAATGTGTTGAAGTGGCTAAACATGTCATTAAACTTTTTTTGCCATTGGGTAGCCATACCATTCTAGTTTTTCTGTACCAAACCTTATGGCAATATTCCAGTGGGGACCACTAACAGGGGCGTCGAATGCAGTGGATATAAAAAATTGCGATTTGTGACCAATATCTCACTCTGTCTCAGAAACTATGCAAGATAGGTCCATAGTTACTGTGGAACACCAATAGGACCTTGTATGCAATCTATTGAATGGTGCTATTTCCAGTGACCTCGAGTGACTTAGTGAAATATTCAGTAACATGAAGCATCGCGTGGCCTCACTGCTGAGCTTCTTGTTTATATCTTCATCAGTTTAGACTGGTCAGAGGCATAATGTTTCTTACCAGTCCATTTGTCCGTTCATCCATTACTGTGAACATGATACTTTTAAAATGAATAAACTGATTTTGCTGCAAATTGGTACAAGTGGTTCATGGAACAAAGTGATGAAATGATCAATTTTGGGGTCAGGGGGTCAAAGGTCAAAGTTACACGACACCAAAGTTAGATCCGGGGGCCTGGCATTGTTGATCCTTCGGTTGATTAGGTTTTGTAGTTCATCGATTTTTGATAATGTGCCAATTCTGACAGTGATTTTCACAGTTCTGGAAAAGTAGCAAAAGTCCTCGTAGATCTTGTGTGAAGCAAATGATAGAGAATAATTAGTTCAAAACTACTATTCATTGACCGAGAATAATTAGTTCGAAACTACTATTCATTGACCTATTGCACAAATCTTGCATGTGTGACACATTCTAGTATCGTCACAGTGTGCTGTGGTATATTGAGCAGTGGCATGAAATGTAAAAAGTCACAATACTCTGGTAGATACCAACGACATCTGCGGTTTGCTGATACAGAATTTTATGCGTTGATTGTATGTTAATTGCAAAATGACATGCTAGTTCTGCTGAGTGTGCAGCTGAACTGTTTAGTTGTCCATTCCACATCTCCAGTCACAGTGTACATTGCGTCTAAAAATTATATAATGTGTTCTTTTAGATGTAGACGAATAATGTTAGTGGTATTGTGGCCAATTCTGATAGCTGTATGTGCATTTCTTGTACACAACGCCCATTTAATCAGGATTGGTTGATGATTGCATAACAGTATCCAGAAAATCTTCAGAGATTGCTAGCAGGCTGAATGCTCAACGAACAGTCAAAGCTTTGTGTACTACACACTGCGTATGCTGTCTCTAGCTAGGAGTGCATTGTTTGTCGCTGTAATTATTGCATTTTATCCTGAAGAGAATTTTATCACTGCAAGTGTTAATATAAGCACAATTTGAAACTCTTCAAGCGAACATGTGTAATTACGTTTTCATGTGTATGAACTGATTACTACAGGAACTATGTTCAGTGATATATCTTCTTGTTGTTAGCACGCCTGTAATACGGTGGTGTTTCTACAGTAAACTAGTATGCTTATGTCTTTCACAGATATTTTTATGTATAACTATGGTTACTGCTGTACTGAGACAATACAATGATTTGGGCAGTTTTTAGAAACATACCTCTTGCCGATATGTATTTACATAGTTTAACTGTGTAACTGTCAATAATTTGACATACTTTTGCAGTGTCGTATTTACGATTTCAGTAAGGAGGGGGCGATGTGCCATAGGCGTGAAGGGGATGGGTGTGGTAGAGGGGGGGCCCTTTCCACCAAAAAAAGTTTTGTCCTCAAAATGATGTTTGGGTGCATTTTGACACTGCTTTTAACTGGCAGAAAACATGGACAGTCACTGGAAGCTTTGGGACACGGATTTTACAGTTCAGTCGCGAAACAAAAACAGTGTAAACATTGTCCAAAAATTCACAGTCAGACCAGAAGGACAGTCACACCATCGCCCCCCCCCTCTCCCCCAAATACTCCACTGGTGTCGTCGTTGTCATCATACTTGCAAACGTGCTGCGAGTACTTAAGTTCAGCTGGTGTATTCCTGATATTCTAAAGTTTCTGTTGTGTTTCGTATATAATATATTTACTAGTATAAGCCTATAGTAACATTTGTTGCTGTATACTGCTGCTGTCATGATAGTTTGTGTGTTGTGCAGGCCATGACTATCATTGTGTTCATAGTTTGATGTACTGGTACACTTTTTATTGGCCGACAGTTGGTTTTTTGACACATTTATGTGCATTGTTATTTGCATTGTTCCAGTAACGTAAGTTGATGAAATCAGGGCGTAAGAATAATGGCGGTATTTTGTTACTTATGTTGCATTGTTCTGTTGGCTTTTTGTCACTGTTGTTATCTGCGAGAAAGTAGCCTAAACAGATAATAATGGCCACTTGCAACAACGTTACTAAAATCACCACTTAGCTAAGTATCACGTAAATTAAAGTGATAATTAAATCTCCGCTTATCAGGGCTGTTCCAGAAATTATCCTCGGGGGGCGGGGGTGGGCGGCAACTGTTTTTTTTGTCCGGAGGGTGAATGCATAATAACCTCAAGTTTGTCCTGAGTCAAGTGTGGTGGGGGCAGCTGGTATTCCGATTTATCCTGGGGGTGGGCGTTTGTGCCTGTCCGCATGTCCTGGGGATGGAGAAGTCAATTTTGCCGCCCACCCCCCTGAGGATAATTTTCTGGAACAGCCCTCAGGATATCGTTGTACATGACAAAATCAAATGTTACTTACTTAATTGCGGTTGGTGGAACGCAGTTTTCGATAAGTACAGAATAACGCCCGAGTTAATGTTTACTTAAAGATAAGTGTGGTTGGTAAAATTGGCCCCAAGCCCCCTAGTCATAACTAGCAGACAGCAGTGAAGTCCTGCATTCACTGAAAGAAAATTCGAAGAATTAGTCCACATATGTGCACAATAATGAGGCATGTTTCTTTGACCAACCAGAAGGTCACTGTTGCATTTTCTGGTGGAACGTTTTTGACTTCTGACCTTCTTTGACTCTTGGACTTTTAAAAATAATATAGATGTTCAGATGTTGCACTCTATACATTGAAATTCTCGCAGAAGCATCCTTCTGCGAGAACTTCAACGTATAGGTTGCAGTTGATTGGAGTGATATATGGAAACTGTGCTGAAGGACAGGTTATGTCACAGAACTGAAAGTTTCTAAGTGACTGCAGAAGACTATAGCAGCTGCTATGGTTGTGTCGTTAAATTTAAGTGAGATGGTGGGAAGTCACGTTAAGAAGTCACATCTACTGCACAACTCAATCTGGAGTCAGTAGAGCTGTTTAGAGAGCAGTTAAAGAAATCGGAAGCAGGCAGCGTATGCTATTTCATGTTGCTATAACGATGTTTGCGAGAACGCTCTGTTGTACACGTTCATTGTCCTTCCCTTCACTATAGCCAGATGGCTGCTGGCAACTCAGAAGTACGTCTCTGCCTAGCAATACAGAACTCGCTACTGTTTATTGCCCTTTATTTTGACTGCATGTATTCCTTCGCCACTTAACCATGATACCATGTTATGATAGCTCAGCTACCTCATTATGCTGTAGTTAAACGATGCACTTTTCAACAGACGATCCATTTTACAGTGCAGGCCTATTTTGCGTATGAATTGACAGTCCGTAGCACATACTAAAGCAAGCAGCATACGTATGCATATACACAGGGCGACCCAAGAAAGTGGGTCCCTTTTTGATTGCTCATAACGACTAAATCAGTCGCATGATTTCTGTCGACTAAAAGTCAGTAAAACTGGCTTCATTATGTATTACTATGTTTACTTTTTTGCAGTTAGTGAGATGTGAGCAATCACAGGGGCCTCATTTTTCGGTCCACCCTGTACAAGAGACACTGAAGTCCAGTGCCCCTGCCGTTATACAGCGGCTGGTATTTGTTGATAGCCTGCTGTAGTAGCGGAGTCGCAAGGCTCGCTCTGAAGCGTATTGACAAGGTCGCTGCCGGATTCAGCGACTGGTGTAACTGAGAAGTGTTGCGTGTTTTCACGAGGCTCAGATAAACTTGGTCCGTTCACTGACGACGTCGTATCCGAAGTGTTCGTCGATTCTGTTTCCGCTGACGCTGTAGCTAGACGTCCCGTTGTTGATGATCTACCTGGTTTGGATGCTCCACCGTCTGCGCCGCCTGTGCTGGACTTAGCTGACTTGGGTCGGGAGTGTGGCGTGCCCGCCGACGGCTGCGGTGGCCGTGGCGACGTGGCTACGGTCGGTGACGGTTTAGGAGCGGACTGAGGACGACTTCGGGGGGTCGTGGTCGGACTCGAGGCGCTGTTCGACTTCGTCGTGGTTGCAGGTCGTCGGCTTGTCGGTGACGGCAAGCTGGATTTGGTCGACTGCTGTTGCTGTTGCGTCAACTTGGTGGGTGACGTATGCTGTGTAGTCGACGTGGGCGGTGGTCGACGAGCACCTGCAGCCTGAGGCGTTCCTCCGCCTGCCTTCTTGGTGACGGTCGCGCCGCTCGCCGCCCTGTTCCCTGTCGCCTCTGGCGGCGACTGGGCAACGAGCTGTTGTTGAAGGCGAGCTCGGAGCCTCGGCAAGTTGAGCTCTGTCTCCCGCGGCTGTAGGTCGGCGTCAGCCGGCGGCCAGCGATGACGCAGACACGATAGACGCAACTCGGCCACCTCTAGCGGACTCTGGACGTACAGCAGCTCGTTGAGACCACGTGGCCACAGCGCGTCCGTACGTATGATGACGTCATTCACGGCGATCCTCAACATCCGGTCGTCGTCTGAAGCAGACACACAGTGTACGCGGAAGCTATATTACATGCACTGCTCTTGCGACTTGTCGATTACTATACGAAAGAGTAAGTTGGGAAACTAGATTACATTTGTCGTCATTCCGTGGTCTGGCAGAGATGAGTATTGTCACCTACGAGTTGGTTTTATTTATAGCCTACAGACTTGCATGCTCAATTGACACAGCTCGAATACCAAGTGTTGCACCTAATTGTAAGCAAGCACTGCTGTTCAGCAATTATTTAACTTAACGAACAGTTCTCAGTGCGACAAGCTTTATCTGTTTGTGAACACGTGTGTGTGTGCCGTGTGCGTAACTGAAAGATTGTTGCAGTAACTGAACCAATCGATAGTGTATCGGTCGACATAACTGACGGTAAAACTTTTGCGTCCAGCGTCAGATAGGTTCTTAGGCCTATATGCTTCAGCCTGTGTAGCATACATTGCTCTTCGATGTCTTATGTCTCACGCTTACCGTGATCAGCGAGTGGCACATAATAGAAGTCCCAGTCGGCGGCCATCGACACCACAAGCAGCGCCGCGATGGGTTCAGCCAGCGTTCCGTCAAACGTGGACTTGAGCATGTCAGTACAGGCGGCGAACACTCCTCCACGCTGGCCGGCAGTACGACCGACGTACTGGAAACACTGGCGTTCACGATGCTTCAACACAAACACACCGGGTCGATCCAGCTCGTCGCCGGCACTGACTCCACCGCCGTGGCGAGACCACCAGTCTGCGGTCTTCCTCAGCAACGTCTCCCTCAGAGCGGACGACTTGAACTACAGCACAGTCAGCTGACACATCAGCACACGGCATGCGGCCGCCACAGAACGCATAGGCCCTACACCGCGCGCGTCTATAGACGTCTCAAAATCTCATCACCTCGAGATAAGTCAACGAAACATTAGGCATCCCAAAATTAGTCACCGTTTTCTTAAATTATGTTGCTGACAGACAGTGTCGTTTGGGGTCGTTTCATTAGCCCTATATATGTTACAGTAAATTTGCATAATCAGTGATTACGTGAAATTCCTACTAATTTCGCGTAATTACGGATATTTATTGACAGTTATTACAGGAAATAACTAATCCTAACCCTAACCCTAACTCAACCCCAACCCTAAATCTAACCCTTACTAGACATTTCACGAAATCACTGATTACACAAATTTACTGTAACATATACAAGCTGGTATGCGACGAGGCTGCAAGCACCTTTCGTCTGTCTGTCTGTCTGTCGGTGGCGCTATCTGGCGAATGTTCGAGTAACGCAAAGCAATGCGTATAGGTTGGTGGGTAGCCGCACCGAACCTACCTCCTATACATATTTGATCGGATGTCGAAAATTTTCTGGCCAAAATATTCGTTATGGTGCACGAAAGACCTTCAAGGATCGCCCGGATGTACTTTTGCGAGCAACACGAAGCTTGTTTTTTTTATTCATTTTTAACCGCATCTATTGTTCCGTTGCGTATGTCAACTGTTGATAAACGACGACGATGATGATGATGATGATGATGGCATTGAATAGGCCCAAAATGTCGGGTTTTTGGTTCGTTCACTGGTGCACAATTCTACATTCCACACAACTAGACCATATACAGGGTATTTCAGAAAAAGTAGCCCCCTTAAAAACTTTTTGGAATATTTTCACTTTAGATAAGTCTTTATGGGCGAAATTTTGCAAATTTGTTGGCTGCATTTCATTTTATGGGTGAATATAGGCCTACTCAAAACTTGACAGGATGAAAATGATGGGTGCTCGTGGAAAAATTAACGCCATTTGATGAAATATTAAGATAAATCAACAAAAATCGGTAGATACATGTGGATATGAATTGCCAACAAATTTGCAAAGTTTCACGCAAAAAACATTAACAGAAGTGAAAATATTCCAAAAAGTTTTAGGGGGCTACTTTTTTGAAACACCCTGTTGTACCAAGAAAAGAAACACCCAAAGTGCAAAAGTCGTGTTTATACAGACACAGAGACACAGGACATACAATAAGGATACTTTCAGTAACAAAAACGTTGTCTGCCTCTCTGCACCGTCACCGTGCAGTAATAGGCCCTACGTACCGTGCGACACACGCCGTGTGAACGGGCCTTTATCACTGCACGCTGTTTAGTGTTCAGGCAGTTTTATGAGTAGCCTAGCTACCAAATTACAGCACAGACCCGCTGCAACTGTGAGAAAAACTGCAGTCTAACGCTTAGCTTCGTGCAGCTATCTATAATTTACTAATTATCTCTATCGTCATCCATGTAGTTATAGCATACATCGTGTCCTGAAAAAAAAGAGGTCAGCTATTTCTGTGCTTACTTTCAACAAACTCAAACGTATCAATATCGTCTAATTTTTTGAAAGAAAAAAAAAACATGGCAAAATGCTGCAAAACTACTAATACAAAGATTGTCCACCTTACCTATAATCAATGTTGCTACTCTCCTTTGCAGAATTAATTCTCAATTTTAAAAAGGACCATAGAAAACAAACGTGTAACGGTGTAACTGTTCGGGTCGTGAAAAACACCGATAAAAGTAGCTGTTGATAGCTAAAGTCGCTAAAGTCATTAGGCCTAATGATGGCTCGGCGTCAAACAGGTAGATAGCAACAAACTACCGAGTGCGTTCTGCCCCTGACGCACGTCGACCTCTTCAGAAGTCCCAGAACGGCGTTGACGCTGATCAAGACGATGCAATCCCGCAGAGCTAATGTTATTTGTGTTCGACTCCATACACGTAAGCTTACACGACGACCGAGAACAGTAGGCTTACCGGATAACGACAAAGCTGCTAGTCCAGACCTACGTGAACAAATAGCCTAAGCAACGCGACGCGAGAGAAAGTCTGTGTGTCAAAGCCAACAGAAAGCATACAGAGTCCACATGTTGCAGCGTCGCACCGCGTCGCCCTGCATGCTGCTGGAGTAATTGATACGGGGTCATAAGTTGCTTCAGACTGCTGTGATGCGTGCTGCGGCTGCATGGGGGTGCATATACGTCTGTATCAGCATTCCGTGCCCACTCACCCGTCCCCCCAGCGGAGCTCTCCAGCGGATCGGAGTGCTCCGCTGGGAAGACGGGTGAGTGGGGACGGGGTGCTGCGAGCAGACTGTACTAAGTAAGACCGGTCAGACGGTCGGACGCTCAAAACCCGTCGGATTATTAGTATAAGATGCTGTTCAAAAATGCCCATTGCCGGCCTTGACGCTCGCTAACAGAATACACGATAGAGCTATACTTACGTGTTAGTGTTCTGTGTTTTTGTATGTCCCCTGTGCTCCGTTTAATGGACCGTCTGATTGTCAAAAATGATGATGATGATGAAGATAATAGCAGTAGGCCTAAGTCGTATCGATTGAACTGCGCCATCTTCAGTAACTTGAACGACTCCAAATCCAGATTTCTAGGTCACGCCATTATTTGACGCTAACTATCTCAGAACCGGTACGATATACAGACGTAAGGTCCTACAATTGAATGATTTTCAAAATTCGTAAAATTCCAATTCTCGTACTGTGACTGTGTATATATGCATGCATCAGCTGTAGCAGCATCAATTCGGCGTTATAGAAAACATCAGCACTGTTTTTTTCCAGTTTCGTCGAAATCGTCATCGGTCCACTCACCTTCCCGGCCGAGCCGCACGAGCTGGTCGCACTGCCCGCCGAGTCCGCCCACCAGCCCGTCTTCACTCGGGTGTCGACTGGGTCGACTCGCTTGCCGGTCAGAATCAGTCTGTACCCAGCCAGGATCGCGTCGAAGTGGCGCCGATCGGAGCCGCCGCCGGCGCAAGGAGACGACGACCCACTACAGTCGTCGACGTCATCGGCGAACTGTTCGTCTCTACACGTACAATTACATCGCTAACTTCACCATATCACCAAATGCTGTGGACTCTTCATACGTCCACTAAGCTACTCGAGAATGGGACACTGCAGTCAGCAGTCAGCTCGACGTCGAACATCCACCATTGACAGTGACTAGTAAAGCTTGTTTTTTTTGCCGCGCGAAAGCCGTCCGTCTGTCCGTCACGTTCGGGGATGTATTCTGCGAAAACGAGTAAATATATCTTCAAACTTTTTCTCCATCGAATAGCCGTTTTTCCACACCAAGCGTCGTGGCAATATTCCGACGGGGAGTGGGACACCCCAATGGGGGCGTAGAGTGCAGGTGGTGTAAAAAAAAGTCGCTATTTTGACCAACATATCGCTTCATCGCGTGTTGTCAACGGTGCGACCGTGCTGCCGGACCGTAGCAAGTTGATGACATTCATCGCATTAAGTGGCGGCGTTTGTTGATCGCAGGAGACGGACAACGAAGCACCACGCATCAGTGAATCTTGTTAAGCCGCAGCTCGCGACAGCGAGACCCTGGCTTCACGCATCGATGATGTCCATCTGTTTGTCTGTTTGTCTTTCTCTTTGTCTGTCTGTCGCCAAAATGGAAAAAACGCGATTTTCTCAAAAACTAAGCAATTTAGAGCTATGATGTCTATTGACGACCTATAGGAAGTTATGTAAGCTTAACTGTGCTTTTCAAAGAACCCATTATTGGATCCCTACAATCGAAGATGGCTACGCCATCTTGAAAATCGACATGACGTCATTTTTTCTGCCGACGGTGGTCCGATTTGGATAAAATTTCACAGAGTGGTACAGAATGACATGTCGACTGCGGTGATGTGTTGAAATGGAAACCGGATGTAGAATTCCAATATGGCGGAAGTTTGGGCGAATTCAATGGGATGTTATCCCATAGCCACGTATCACATTGCAGGGTGCTGCCACTTGGTGAATTCACTATGACGATTCCAGAGCCACATGCCACATTGCAGGGTGTAAGAATTCCATCCGCCATATTGAAAATCGTTTTTCGTCACATTTTATTTTTTTTGTTTTTAATGCAATTTAGGCTTTGACGAGCGGCGGCTTTCGTATCGTCCCCGATAGGGGCCTACACTTGTTTATGACAGATAGCCTCGACGTTGCGCCGAAGAAAATTGTACGCATTGGTAAAATATCTGAAGCCGAAGTAGGCCTAACAGTAACTAATAATTCAACGTATCTAAACGTAAAGTTATGCATATTGGAAATTTGGATCTCCATGGTGAGTACTAATGGACAAGCAGAAACTCGAAGTGGTTAGCCAAGAACAGGATTTGGGCGTGGTAATATCCAACGATTTAAAGGCCTCATAGCAGTGCCAATATGCGTACAACGTACAAAGCGTCCAAGATACTGGGTCTTATAGATCGAACGATTGAATACAAGCACACATACGACTTACATTACTTCTTAAATCCTTAGTCAGACCTCATCTAGAATACTGCGTCGTGGCGTGGTCTCCTCATTACAGCAAATATAAGATCTTACTTAAAAGAATTCAGAGAAGATTTACCAGAACGATCCAGTCAGTCAGAAAACTTTCTTATGAAACCAGATAAAGAAACTGAACCTGTGGTCTCTGGAGGACTAGACTATTAAAGCCGAACATACAAGACTATTCACGAACTATCTTCAGTAAAATGTTTTACGTTTTTTGAACACTCAACACACGGTCGAACAAGAGAACATTCTTTGAAACTGAATAAGAAGCGTATAAGACTGGATTTATGACAACTTTTTTACTGACAGAATTGTTAGCAGTTGGAATCGTCTCGACAACACTGTATATGTTTCATCAATGATCAGTTGCACTTCATTCAGGTGGGTCGTTTTCGAGACTCTGATTGACCTAAGAGGCTGAGCCAGTCCCCCTCTGGTGCGACCTCATCCGGTAAGTTACCCGGTAAGTTAAAAGACTGCGCACAAGGTATTGTACTGTCGCCAAGCTTCTGGGTAAGCCGGACGACAGGGTTGGAAGGTGTGAGTGAGAGCGAGTGGGTTGTGTATGACGACTCCGATTTCTTCAGCAACTAGCCAG
>Ga0209149_1000603_pt1 | contig 15502 bp, 9 predicted proteins | sample WorMetTyACAVOLI2_FD_187423 | JGI IMG/M metagenome (GOLD analysis project Ga0209149, IMG submission 187423) | Marine gutless worms symbiont microbial communities from Max Planck institute for Marine Microbiology, Germany - Olavius algarvensis... ... | reverse complement strand
CCTCCGGTGTGTAATTCTATATTTCAAGTTTCATTAAAATCGGTCCAGTGGTTTTGCCGCTGTGGGTGGTCGAAAATCGCCCTTCCGCATTACTTTGGCCATTGGCTTATACAACAGCTTGTACTACCGTACAAGCCGTGATACCAATGCATAACAGACAGCCGTGTTCGTGTTCTGCAGCATATGTGTTTGTAACTACGTTTGTTTGTTTACAATGTTACAGGAAAACATCATTAAACTTTAAGCACAGACCAACACTGGCTCAACATCATGCTCTTCTGATTCACGTACTAACTGGACAAATATCCATAGCACTAGCATCAAAAATGTGGCGAAGTAATGTTGAGTGATCAGTGGGACAAAGGCGGCACTGCAGTTTTTAATGTTGAGTAGCGACACCTAGCGAATATTGACAAACAAGCGAGGTTCGTTGTGTACTGTAGTACTTTGATTATCACAAACCGGTGCGTTAAGCTACATACTGGCAGTGCACTAGAGAACTGACCGCAGCGTTAACGGACTGCAAACACGCCGACACACAGCTGAACCATTTCATCTGCAGTTAAACCAACTAGACATTTCTGTTGTATTGGGACAAGCTCTAGAATGACGCACAGTACTCTAGCAATACACAATCAACCTACAGTCTAACAGTATCACCGGCTCAGCTCAGCTCATCTCATACGTCTTCTTCACTTCCAGTAAGCAAGAACATTCTAACTAAAAAACAAACAGCTTGGTTAAATTTTTACTTCATTTAGTTTCCATTTTTCTTCAACTTAAAAATTCTTGCTCTTGTTCTCGTAAAACGAATGGTAATAATTTTCGTTTTTGTTTTAGTTACGAAACCAGCTCTGGTGATTGGAGCAAGACAGTAGTCTCAATGGCAGAGACCTTCACGACCAAACCAAGTAGTGGCCGCCTCAACATCAAGACCAAGTAGTAACCTCAACACCAAGACCAAGTAGTGGCCTCAACATCAAGATCAAGTAGTGGCCTCAACATCAAGACCAAGATAGTTGTTGGATAGCTCAACGAGGCCGGCTGCTGTGAATATCAATTTACATGATGATGCTCAACAGAACCAGCTCAGAAGCCAAAACAACAACAAGACAGAGCTGTTTAAGTTTGTTTCAGTGAAGATATAAAGTCACGGACAGATGACTATAAACAGTCGACGATGTCTTGAAATTGTCTCGTCTCGAGATCAAGACCCTAGAAACACCGTCTTGATATCACTTGAGACTCTGCATCTCTAGCTACAGCCAATATTCTTGTTAGCAACATGTTATATACAATCATGAATATCTAATATCTAAAATCTACATTCTCAACACCAGAACCAAACAAATGTTGGTGACAAACTGGTAGAACAAACCCCGGATGTTCACACTTTTGAGTTCTGATGACTTTGTGTGACACAGTGCGACATGACATGTATCAATCTTCATATTGTTTTAAGTCGTCGTATTAAGCCAGTTTTTATGCACAGCATATTTAACAATATAAACGAGGTAGCAATTAAAGGCGCTGGACTCACCACTCTCGTACTGTCGAGACGGCCGGTCTAGTACACGTTTTGGTGGTGTATGCTATATCAATATCGCGCGTCAGTGTGATGACGTGCGATAAAAACATATTAGACAGTACGAGTGTATGTGCATGTGTAAATGTTTTTAGACCACGAGTTTCTATTAAGTTTTATTCCAATTAGCAAGTGAACATAACCCTAGAAGTGTTGTAGTTGAAGTGCACTATGAAAATGTGTGTTATCACTCAGTACTAATAATGGGTCAGGTCAGACTAGGTCATGTTCACCAGCATTATGGGTCGGGTCAGGCTTGGTCTGTGGCCCACCAAAGATTATTCATGGCCAGCCAGATAAATTGTCTATGTCCTGCAAAGCAACATTGGCCTATTTCGTGATTCTGTGCTTGTGCCACTGAACAGCTCTATGGTCGCTGGCTTGACAATAAATAAGTAAGCACGTGCTCGGCAACCGCGGTATCAATGTCAAACTAGCGTTTAAACAGAGCAGCCAACTTCAACCGGACGCTGTTGACCAGTGATGCAGGAAGACGGACAAAATCAGCGAATCTTGTCGAAGGTTTGATCCAAACGCCACGATGTTCGCGCTGCGCTAACCACTCGGCTTTGATTAGAGACATTTCAAGCCTCGACACAACCGCATCACCGGACCGACTTCCACGCAGCATCTGGTCCGTGGCGATCATCGCAAAACCACGAGACAACAATTCCTTGTTGATGCAGAATGGCAACGACCATTTCTAACACACAACACAACACAACAGATAGCCAGTACATTCTTCAGTGCTGCAGACTGCCAGCGTTCTCACTCACTTTCTACACTGAAATTAATTCCCAACTTATCTTTGTGTTGACCAGCTCAGATCTGATAACTACAATTTTATGTAAATTTTAGTCAACTTCCACACCCTTATATCGACTAATTTCAATGTCCATCTAGAGTTATACATTACACATGGAAGCAGTTATTATTTTTTATCTTCTGTTTTTCATTTAAACCTATGAGTCTGTACTCCCACTGAACCGCCGTACAACAAACACCAAGTCATACGCCGACTCGTGATTGCCACCAACGCAATTTACGGACTTTTTCCTGACCTCCTCTATTCCGTGACTTTCTGGTAGTGGGAATCCCAGGTGCTAGCTCTGTGCCTGTGCAATGGTTTCCAGGAAAGTCATCCTCTTGTCAATTCAAAGCTGCATTCAGCCTAGATATGCACAGCTCAGACATTAACAGCAGATACTGCGATATATCGTAGGTCTCAGTGGACATCAAATGCAGGTTGTGAGGTTAACTCAGTAAAGTCCAGCATCTTAATTACTAAAGCTACGAGAACAAAATCTACAGCCGACTGAGTGTGATATACTGTAGGCCAATTAAATTTTCAAGTAATCAAATTTTCCACTAATCCACATATTCTACACAGAATTATGTACAAAGTATGTATGGTGCAGTAGGGTGTAACATCCCACAACACATTACAGCTCAATTCAGGAACAATTTTTATTGGTCAAAAACAAAGCTTGCCGGCTGTTGCCACGGCAACGTAAATAAGTGTGTCGGCTTCATCGATGGCAGAGGTGATAGTGGGCCTACCTGACAATGTACACAGGACACAGCATGCCTGCTGCTAACAGCCTGCTGCTGCAGCAGCATGTCGCTGCCAGTTTACTGTTAAACGGTACATCGGCACAATGGTGTTCACTGTTCAGTAAAAATGGTAGACACATGGTCAGGCGGGGTGTAATGTCTAAGTGGCCTCCTAAAGGAGGACCACTAATAACGCTACAAGCGTAGCATCAGAGCAGAAGCAGAAGCAGAAAACAGACACAAACTTCAACAGCTTGTCAAACATGGACTGCTATCAAGTAATACTGTTCTGCTCGACCTATCCGCGGCGTTCGACACGGTCGACCACTCCATCCTGCTCCGTCGTCTGCAGAGGTCATATGGGCTGAACGGCTCTGCACTCGCGTGGTTCGGATCATATCTGAATCAACGCCAACAACACGTGACACATCATGGCGTAGAGTCAGCGACGACGACTACTCAGTTCGGCGTGCCACAGGGCAGCGTACTCGGTCCGATACACAGCCGACGTAGTGCGCCTGGTACAGCTGCATGGTCTCAGTGTGCATCAGTACGCTGATGACATGCAAATTTACGGCTGCTGTCATCCAGACAACTCTGCATCATTGTGCGGTGACTTCGGCATCTGCGTCGAGGATGTAGCTCGATGGATGTGTTCAAATCGACTTCAGCTGAACGCCGGGAAGACGGAATTCATGTGGTGTGTACCACCACGCCGTCGTCATCAGCTGCCAGTCGACCAATTGACCATTCAGTCAACTACAGTCGCCTCGCGCGAATCGGTCCGTGACCTCAGCGTGTACTTGGACAGCGACACGTCAATGCACAAACACGTCACGCAGCTGGTCTGTTCGTGTTACGGCGTTTTGCGTCAACTTCGTATCATCCGTCGTTCGCTACCACGTACAACACTGACGACCTTAGTCTCCTCATTCATCATGTCAAAGGTGGACTATTGTAACGTTGTCTTGGCAGGTCAACCACAACGTAAATTGGACCGTGTGCAGTCGGTCGTCAACGTGGCTGCCCGCCTGTCAGCAGACGCTCGCAAGTACGACCACATAACACCGCTGCTGATGGACCTTCACTGGCTACGAGTGCCTGAGCGTGTGAAGTTCAAGCTGCTCATGCACCGTTGCCTTACTGGAGCGGCGCCGCGATATTTGACAGAGCTGGCAGTGCCTGTCGCCAGTACTGCTCGTCGTCGTCTGCGCTCGGTGTCATCTGCTAACCTTATCGTGCCTTCAACTCGCCGTTCAACCATCGGTGACCGTGCGTTCGCTGTTGCCGGTCCACGAGCGTGGAACAGCCTACCATCTGACATTCGAACATCTACACAATCATTCGACACGTTTAAGAAACATCTGAAATCCTACCTCTTTCAACTGTCTTTTTCCAGCCTGTAGAGCTTGTGACTACGTGTACGTTGACTATGTTAGGCGCTCTAGAAGTAGTTCGTGCCGCTTACTGCGCCCTATAAAATGTCAAACTTACATTATATTACATTAGTGTATCAAGACCCACGTGATACCCAGCTAGCCCAGGTGAGACCCAGCTAGTCCACGTGAGACTGCTATAAGTCAGCAAGTAATACCGTTCTAGTGTAGACAACGCCCTCAAGACCCACGTGATACCCAGCTAGTCCAGGTGAGACCTAGGTAGTCCACGTGAGACCCAGCTAGTCCACGTGAGACTGCTAGTCAGCAGGTAATACCGTTCTAGTGTAGACAACGCTCTCAAGCCTCTTGTCATTGGTGACTCGTAACGGCTTGAACCAAACATGTCGACCAACGATGTGCTTCGCTAGGAACGTGCAACCAGGCTCAAGAATATTTATACCGCCGGCCAATGACACAGGCAGCAGGCCGTCTACACACAAACACGCGTACGTACACAGAGAAGATTCTGCACACACATAAGGCAAAACAAGGTCATCTCATCTCGTCCCGTATGCAGCACTTTGAACTGATGAGCTGAACAACCTACATCAACCTGAAGGCCTGCTGCATTAACAGACTAATGAAACAGGCAGCTATGCAGTGAGTCCGTCCACTACCAATGTTGCACACAGCATGTTGTACTCTCCTCAACTTCTTCTGCTCGTATGAGTGACTCTATGATGTGACGTTTTGCTGCTGACAACCCCTCGACGTTGAGCTGCATGATGCGCAGAGCCGGGCCCATGGCTTGAAAGCCCAGGTCGGCATTATCGGAGGGGTTCTTCCTGGCTTTGTGACCGGGATCCATAAGGATTCAGTCCGCAGGTGGAATCTTTGATTTCCCTCGGCTGGTGTATTCGCCGAGATACTCGCGGGTAGGGCGACGGGGACGCGGATTACCTTCCCCCCTCCTCAACAATGACCACAATCAAGAAGACATGTTATCAGAATCTGACACGGACTACACGCAGCACACACTGGTAATAATGTTCAATCTCATCCCAGACTCCTAGTGCCTCAACAAGATAAAATTTATATGGATTTTAAAAAATCTTCTCTAAATAGAGAGATAAACAGCACAGCATTGAAGAGCTATTTTGCATACAGCCTTTGATGTAACTTGAGTAAGTTTCATCCGGCGACAGCAGCTACAGCTTGCTGGAGGGAAACGTTTCTAGGTCCAATGTCATCAATGATGCCAAATCAGCAGTCACTGACTGAAGACGACTGTACTGACCCGCACTGGACCAATACAATATCAGTCACAGCAATTCCGCCGGCTTTCTACTTCACACGCACATGACCTTATGACCTTGAAATACTGTGCACACTGTCATGTTCTGTTCTGCAGTGAATAAAACAAACCTCTCGCTGAGTCTGGAGCTGATACAGTTCTGCCAGTAAGACACATCGTGCATCAAGTAATCAAAAATTCTAAACCTGCTACAATTATTCATTCTTTCATTACCGGTACGACTTTCTCTGAGTCATGTTTTACCCTCACCACTCTCACCATCCATTACTCCCTTACTCTTTCACTCCAGGCAGAAAAAGTACCTTTTCCAGAAGTCCTCCCCACCATTTCTCGTCCTCCACAGCCAGATTGCCTTCACAGCTCACACACTGGACTGGACTATCACACACTTGCACGGTAGTGCGAGAGTGTTGTAAGGGCGACAACGCGAGTCAATGGAGAAACCCAAAATTTGACCCCCCCCCACCACGCTCAAGGTGAGGTGATTACGTCGTGGACCCCTACACCTGTGCAAAAGTTCCTCACGATTCGCCCAGGGGTTTCGTTTCCGGGCATGCGTGACTTTGCGCACCAAAAGTGTTTACTCGGCTAGTTTTTTTCACGTTTTTCCGTTTTTTTGGGTCACAGCCAAGGCCCTTAGATCGATTTTGACGCAAAATATGCCAAAACATGCGGTTCCACACAAGGATGTGCCTTTTCGGGGTCGCGGTCATAAAATCTAACATTTAAACCCCCATTTCCCCAAATTAGCTCCATTTTGGAGACCATTTTTGATGGGACTTGGAAAATTTTCGCCTAAAAATCGCTTAACAATGGGGATGCTCACCTTAGAACACCTCTTAATCGTCACCGTAGACGCATAAAAGTGGCATAGTCAATAAGCAAATAGGGGTCAAAAATTTCATACAAGTGGTTATTTTGGACCCCCCGACTAAGGGTCACGTGACACAGCGCATGTGCAACCCCAAAATTGCCATGGTCCGTTATGTACAGCCAAAAGGGTGTCTTATGACATTGCAAGTATCTCTGAAACTACAACACCGATCGACAAGAAATTTCAGGACAATATTTGGACAACGAAAATGTGTCCGGTGATGCAGTATTGTGACATCATAACAAATCCAAGATGGCGGACGGCCACAATTTTGAAGATCGCTAAATCACCATATCTCAGTGAAAAATCATCTGATTTTGATAAAATTTGGTACACTAAATCAGAAATTGAACCCTACGACAGTCACGTGACCAAAAATTGAAATGTTTAAAATTCAAGATGGCAACGGCCACCATCTTGAAAAATCGATTTTTTGGTCATAACTCATCAATCAACCAATCGTCAGATTTCAGCGAAATTTTGTATGAGGAAGCAGAACGGCATGTCGACTAGGGCTATATGACAAAAACTGCAAATTTTTAAAATGCAAGATGGCGGACGGCCGCCATTTTGAAAATCGTTAAATCGCCGTATCTCAGTGAAAATTGCCCGATTTTGATGAAATTCGGTACACTAAAGCAAATGGTGTACACGATCGCAGTCACGTGACCAAAAATTGAAATTTTTAAAATTCAAGATGGCGGCGACCGCCATCTTGAAAATCGCTTTTGTAGCCACTACTCATCGACCGATTTTCCGATTTCGGCAAATTTTTGTCTGAAGAAGCAGAATTGCATGCCGACAAAGGCCACATGATAAACATCTGCAAATTCTCAAAATCCAAGATGGCGGACGGCCTCCATTTTGAAAATCGTTAAATCAGCATATCTCAGTGAAAATATTATTGGATTTTGACAAAATTTGGTGTACTACAGCATATATTGAACCTGATGAGGTTTACAAAAGCGCTATCGCAGTATCTTAGAAGTGATAAGATGAACGAGTAAAAAACAGCAAATATTAATGGAAAAACTTAACAGTTTAAAAAGGTGTGTAAAGACGATAGTCATTAACTCGCAGAACTAAAACAGCAAAAATCAAAAAGGCTGACATTACTTAGGAGCACATTGACGTTATAGCAATGTGCTGCAAAAGTAATATCAGCCTTTTTGATTTTTGCTGTTTTAGTTCTGCGAGTTAATGACTGTCGTCCTTACACACCTTTTTAAACTGTTAAGTTTTTCCATTAATCACACTCAACAGTTTATTTTAGTTCATTTTTTAAACAATTTTCCGTTTGGTTCCATGTGGCAGACTAAGCGGTCGACCCATCGATTTAGACTGCATCGTATTACATTGTATCTCACGACGTTGGCAAACCATTCCAGCTACACAGTAAGCAAGACACAGCGAGCAACAATGAGTAACTCACGTTCACTGTCGACACGTTTGCGTGACAGGCGTACAATTGGAATATGTGCAATGTACAACGTGCCGTGGTCATCAACACGTCTCACGAGGCCGCGAAGTCGAACATGCTGCTCAATGAACCGCGACGGAATTGTGTCAACGTGACGAAACGTCGTAAACTAATCAACAACACAATGAGGTGAATACTACTCGCAACACGTGACGCTACACACAGCAGACCTCGCCGCTAGCCCCACTGCGGGGTGCTGCCACCTGGCGAATTTAACAGCATAATACAAAAGGCAAGGCTCATACATTCTGAAAGTTTCATGAGAACAGCTGTAACCATTCTTCTGTAATGTTGTTAAGTTAGCAAACTCAGTTACAAACTAACAAACATAGTGACAAAGTACAGCGACCAAAAAACAACAGCTCACCACCAACTTAATATGATGTCAATGGTCAACAGCTGATGTCACTGCCATAAACAACAGCTCATTAGCTGTTGTTTATGGCAACTGGTGAGCTGTTGTTTATGGCAGTGACATCAGCTGTTGACCATTGACATCATATTAAGTTTGGTCCATTGTTGCATTTTAATCTTCCCCATAACAGACCAGAATGTCTGTACTGAGTTAGTGTTGCACTCATGACCATCTAATCAGTTAGGATTACAACTAGTCTGCATGTTGTAAAGGTGGTGCGGTTAAGCAAGGGATGCGAGTGCCTAGACAGAATATTTAGAGGCCCCATACAGCAGTTGTTTTATCTCAGACGACATTATGTGGCCGCTCTGTACACTGACCAGGCCTAAGCCTATCAGAACAATCACACAGCACACCTGCATGGGACAGGCCAATCACACAGCACACCTGCACGAGCCAGGCTAATCACATAGCACACCTGCATGGGCCAGGCCAATCACACAGCACACCTGCATGGGCCTGGCCAATCACAAATCACACCTGCATGGGCCAGGCCAATCACACAACACACCTGCATGGGCCTGGCCAATCACAAAGCACACCTGCATGAACCTGGCCAATCACACAGCACACCTGCATGGGCCTGGCCAATCACAAATCACACCTGCATGGGCCTGGCCAATCATACAGCACACCTGCATGGGCCAGGCCAATCACACAGCACACCTGCATGGGCCTGGCCAATCACACAGCACACCTGCATGGGCCAGGCCAATCACACAGCACATCTGCATGGGACAGGCTGGATCTCAAATCACGCCGACCTACCCAGCATTAACTGAAGTGTGGACCGGCCTGGCTCTCACAGGCTCTTCACTGTGCTAGTGTTGTGTTGTCTATGATTTTATCACAGGCCGAGCCTCAACGACATTTAAGTGCCAACACACAACGAAGTGAGATAACTGATCGACATTTTTCATACACCACCTGCATTCAATGCCCGTTATGGTGGTCCCCATCGGAATATTGACACAATGTTTGGTTTGGAAAAACTAGACGGTGAAAAAAAATTGAAGATTTGTTTATTCGTTTTGACAGAATAGGCAGATGTGACAGACACCCAGACAGTGTTGAAGAGATTCATTCAGTTGGTACGATCAATAACGTAGCAACTTCTTAGTTTACACAACTGAAAATGTGTTACTTAATGACAACGTTTCGATGTCCGTCGAACATCTTCATCACGTCTTGACTGTTTACAGCTTGATGGAGCTGTAAACAATCAAGACGTGATCAAGATGTCCGACGGACATCGAAACGTTGTCATTACGTAACACATTTTCAGTTGTGTAAAGTAAGAAGTTTCTACATTAGACACCCAGACAGACTGGACACTGCAGACTGCACTGTGCGGCAAAAATGATATTACTCAGCTTAAGATCTCCATGTACAAGCAGAAAGATCAGCATGTCAGTAGTCAGTACACAGGAAGTGTGGCTCACTCAGTGGACAGATGGACAGTTATACTGCAGCTCTTTCATCAGCAGCATACACTCTTTGGTTGAACTTATTGTATGTAAACTCAACCTGTGGGTTCATGCGTATGAAATAGTGCTGTGCTGAAGTTATGCAGCTTATACAACAGTAGATGTGACAAACACTACTCACAATTCGAATGCTTCTGCCAATAATAGCAACGCCCAGAATAGCGACACCACACAAACCAAGCTGCAGTAGCACAAACACACACATACACACACACGTTTCTTGTTCTACCCGACTGTTCTGCAGGATAAACAGCAAATTCTAAAAGTTTTAATTATATATCTGTCAAAACCATAATTTTTATCGCGCGACGCGCATCAGCATACTGATGCACGATACTGATATAGGAATTCTGTCTGTCTGTCTGTCCGTCTATCCGTAACGTTCCAGTATTGGATGAAAACAGCTTATCATGTCATAGTTTTTTCACCATACAGTCCAATCATTCTAGTTTTATCGGCATCAAACAACTTCACAAAATTCCCCCCTGTGAGGGTGGGTGGGGGAGGGGGCTTAATACAGATGGGGTATAAAAATTGTCCGATTTTCTACCAATAAGTCGCTATATCTCGCAAAAGATACAAGACAGCGCCATAGTTACTATGGAAGGCAAATAGGAAACCGCACCCAAGCTTTCGAATGGTACCACTTTCAATGATCTTGAGTGACCTATAACCCACATTTCAAGGTCACGATAATATTCAACGTCAAATAACTTGACTAATTAGTCAGAACTTGTGTATGATCTGTCCAATGGTTCCATTTCCAGTGACCTTGAGTGACCCTTAACATACATTTCAACATCACGGTGTAATATTTATGCCTATATCTATCTATAAACAAACCCGTATTTCTGTCTGGTGTTTATCACAAACGGGTTGTGCGTCAGCTGCGCACACAATACGGTGAGAGTGACCCTTAACATACATTTCAACATCACGGTGTAATATTTATGCCTATATCTATAGGCATAAATATTACACCGTGATGTTGAAATGTATGTTAAGGGTCACTCTCACCGTATTGTGTGCGCAGCTGACGCACAACCCGTTTGTGATAGCTAAGTTCTTGTTAACCATACCGTATACAGTAGAAAGTGTTAAATTCTTTGGTCATTATCAGCTTTTAGCGACATGTACGCTCATATAAGACAGCAAGATGCACAAATTCAGCCTTGGCTGAAATAGCTCTGCTGTGTATTGTGGGCTCCTTTCACTTAGCCTAAGTCTCATAATTTATGCAAATATTCAAAATCTGTTCTGGAACTTCGTAGCCGCTTTCCTTGATATCATTCACATACGTGTTATCAAAATCAGACGTAAAGATGACAGAGAAGAAACAATTTAAGTCAAAGTTGATGTGTGACAGACAGACAGACTTACAGAAAAATAGACTAGACAGCTCACCCAATAAACCCATCAGCTCCACTGACCTTTTCCCCACTTACCTCCACTTGGCCACATCCGAGATGTGATGTTGATCTGGAGAAAGGGAAGATTGAAAAAAATTGTCTCTGTAGTACTAATATAATGATTCACAAAGGTACGAGCAGTTCTTACAGGTCGGTCGATGTGCTTGACTAACCATCATCCTTCAGTGCTGTGATGCTGTAGGTTGGGTCATGTGACCCGTAAAATTGTCTCCAAAATGACCTACAATGTGTACTGTGTCGAGTGGGATATTAAACCCTACCATACCCTACCATACCATGCCATGCCATCCACTAACCTTTGATCACAGTGGAGCTAAAAGAAACTTAGCTATTGCCAACAGGTCAAGCTCAGCATGACATAACAGTCTTTCCAGCTGAATATGACAATAGAAATCATCACGATCGTGTAGCCAACAAGGGTCGTTGCGTTGCGTCACTCCAGTACCATGGCTGGGTCGAACAGTATGCCCCACAGATCCGCTGGTGGTGTTGCACTGTCAGCTCAGACTGGTCGACCAGGTCAGCATCTCCAGTCGTGACTCAACGACCCAGTGATGAGTAAACTTGGCAATAGATACGGTGCCTGGTGCTGGGCCAGAGCCCAAATTCTGTAGTCGTTTTAGCCCATGAGATTTTCAGGCCAAATGCAGCAGCAGCAGCCTCACTGCAACTGGAAAGGAAAGTTGAAATAATTGCTCACATGTCACGTCCAACCATTGTAATTAACTTCATACATATATGCTGTACTTTTGACATAAATATAATGAAACAGCTTACAGTACCTGGAATGACTTTCAAAGGTCACCCAAGGTCATTTGCAATGTCATCCTTCGTTAGATCAGAGAATGTAAAAGTAGGCTACACTCACTTTCAGACAAAATCGCTGAAATGACCTTGAAGGTTAATCGAGGTCATTGGTAAGGGTACAATACGGCCACACTACTGGTGATCTGTAGTAAACATCTGTCTACACTTGTATAGGCTTCAATGTCGAATAATGGCATGCCCTTGCAAAATCTGGGTTAAAGGTCATTCAGGGTCTTTGAAAATGACACCATTCGACACATCAAATACGACTTCCTATCTGTCTGCCATTGTAAGTATGGCTCTATCTTGTACCATATTCGCGGTCCGTAGAAAACACGCACCGGCACGTTGTGTGTCATCACAGTCACTGTGCCGTTGTACACTGGTTAATTGTCATTATTTATTGTCCATCTCGTGGGTCAGATAGTGTCAGAAGTACGGGTTAGTGCCATTTTTAAAATAATTCCACGCCTTGTGGGTTGGTCAGAGGTATAAGTTAGTGTCATTTTACAAAGTTTTGATTTAAGAATGTTTGTCTATCCCTGCGTTTTTGCCGTCCCGTCTGCCGTACCCTGTGCTAGAAAAGTCATTTTCCCGCCAGTCCTGTCATGTTGTATGGAGACCATACAGTAACGCTGCAGTGACACAGCACACAGCCTGCTCTGTGTTGTGTTTTGCACAACACTCTAGGATACGCTGCTGTTGCCAAATGTAACAAGAAAGAACATATGCACTCTGCAACTACAGTGATGCCGTTGTGCGCCATTGCGTGTTTTCTACGCAGCCCCATACGTTGAAAAATATCGTGACCCAAACCATGTTCCCAATTAACACTTTGTATGTCTCAGTCACATACAAAGCTGCATATTGTACACTATTATATAACTAAACTAAAGACGATATTATTACTATGTGCAGATATAACAATACGATTTTTGATATACAGTTTGTGCCACACAAGCGCCGCACGTCGGTTAATAGTAGATCCCGTAGTTGATCGATCGAGTCAATTGAGTTGATCGAAAATCAGCCAAGTCGAATCGATCGAAAAATCATCGACTAGTCGATCAAGTCGAGTCGAATTTTTTCATTGATCAAGTCGATCGATTTGCTCACGACTAATCAAGTTAAAAATTTTAAAAACACATGCGTACTTGTGTGCCGAGTCTGTGAAATGGCCAGATGGCCGAAATGACGGACATACTAGTATGTCCGTCATTTCGGCCATCTGTCGGTCTGGCTACTTTCAACAGCCGACGCAGCCAAGACGATTGTGCACGCTTTCATTCCATGTAGACTCGACTACTGCAACTCACTGCTGCACAATATTACCGACTCATTATTCCGGCGGCTGCAGTCAGCGGTACAGAACGCTGCTGCCCGCCTGATTACGGGTACACGGCGATGGGATCACATTACTCCGGTTTTGAGGGACATCCGTTGGCTGCCAGTTCGGCGTCGTGTCGACTATAAGCTAGCCTTGTTAGTTTATAAGTCATTGCACGGCTTGGTGCCGTCTTATCTTGGTGACGATTACGTCTTGGCTTCCTCTGACAAGTTTCGCCGCCGTCTGCGTTCAGCCAACGTCGACACATGCATCGTCCCGAGGACCTGTACCCGTTTTGGCGACCAGAGTTTCCCCGCTGCTGGCCCCCGGACCTGGAACACTTGCCGCTGAAACTGCGACGGCCAGACACTGAACTTGGCGAAGTCCGTCAATTACTGAAGACATTTTTGTTTGCTTAGAGACAGCCGAGATGGCGGCGCACTAGTGACTCCGTAATTATGGCGCGGTGTACAAGCTTTTCCTGCTACTACATACGTGACTTTCTACAGTCGGTCAGCAGGCTTTCTACACTCTACAGTCGCAAATACCACGCTCGACCTCTTATATGCCACAGGCATTTCCTTGTCCAGAGTGACTGTGTTAGAATTAAGGGGTCAAAGAAGAAAAGGAAAGCTAGGCCTTCTACTTGGAACTGGGAAGGCCTGAGGTGCTTGGGCTCAGAATTTTTCGTGTCAGCTGCCAGTGAGCAAGCACAAGCAGAAAGCTGTGATCAACATGGCCGCAAGTCGACCAAGTCGATCGGAAATCGGCAAAGTCGAGTCGAGTCGTAAAATCGTCGACTAGTCGGTGAAGTCGATCGACAAAACAGCCAAGTCAATTGTTGCATTCGACTCGATCGACTACGGAGTCTAGTTAATAGCAAACCTCAGTTAAGCACATGTGACACGCACGGTCATACTAAATAGCGACAGGACGACGGGTCAGCTTATGCCAGCCAAGCGGTCGTCCACCTGGCCCGTCGTTGGGTTAACGACGGGACAATGTGCATTTGCAGGCGGCAAAACCACGGCATGCATTGTCCCGTCGTTCTGACAACAAGATCAACTCCCAATTCGATTGATGACTGTGCAGGAAGAGTACATTAGGGTACAAGCAGGGTTCATGGGTCGACCCTTAGTCCCTTATATCGTTACGTGTGATTGTGAACACGAATATACCCAATTCCAGTTAAATTTCTGGCTCCTAGGGGGTTGATTACAACACTACGGGCCAGAGTATGGCGGCCGCAAGCGCACGACAGACCAGGTGGACGGCCAGTTGGCCGGCATAAACTGTCCCGTCATTTTTTAGTGCGACCCGACATGCACGATCCAGTTTCTGACGCAGCAAATTAATGGCAAGTTAGCTTCGGTTAATCGCACTACGGATAAGCACGATCCGATTACATGCACGATCACAGTTGTATTGATCCAATACAGATTCATGCCCGTTCAGAGAGAGATGCACACGGTTATAGGTCACTTGTCCGAAGGGTCATTTGTCCGAAATGTTAAATGTACCTGTGCAGATACCGAAATTTGACGCTAAACCTAACCCTAGCCCTAGCCCTAACTCTAATCCTAACCGTAATCTAGCCCTAACCCTAACCCTAGAGGCCCTAGCCCTAACCCTATGCCGCCCTATACTTTTCGGACAAATGACACTTCGGACGAATGACACTTCGGACAAGTGAACTGTTACCGATGCACACACAAGCTAGAGTGGGGCGGGGGTAAAGTGCGAGGTGCGAGGTGGTAAAATGCGAGGTACCGGTGCGAGGTAAACTGTGATTGGTCGGTGGCTAGCGGGTCACCTCGCACTTTACCCAACGGTAATTAAGCTTCACCAA